>Ga0307285_10000002_pt1 | contig 261347 bp, 263 predicted proteins | sample ER_DNA_139_FD_194476 | JGI IMG/M metagenome (GOLD analysis project Ga0307285, IMG submission 194476) | Bulk soil microbial communities from the East River watershed near Crested Butte, Colorado, United States - ER_DNA_139 | ecosystem: Environmental > Terrestrial > Soil > Floodplain | place... | reverse complement strand
TTGTCTTCGGCGAAGACGACGAGGCCGTCGAAGACGCCGATCGTCGTTTCGTCTTCCTGGACCTTGAAGTCGACGCCTTCGTAGGACCCGTCCTTGACCGCTTCGTCTCCGGATTCGACCTGCTTGTCGACGAAATCGCGCGCTTCGGATTCGTCGGAGGCCTGGACCGCGGCGCCGTAGCCTTCGAAATCTTCTGCTTCGTATTCCTGCAGGAAGAGCCCGCCTTCCTCGCCGAGCCAGGGCTCGATTTCCTTTTCGAAGTCGAGCTCTTCGCCGTCTTCGCTGGCCGAGCTCTCGAGTTCTTCGACGATCAGCCCACCGAGGTCGTCGACGCCAGCGATCTTCTTCGCCAGCGACTCGATGTTCTGCTTGGTCTCCCCTTCGGGCTGGAGCGTGAAGTCGATGAAGACAGGTGCCGTCGCGGGCGCGACGCTGGCCGGGTCGGTGCCGCCGCTGCTGTCGCTGTTGCCGCCCCCGCCGCAGCCGGCGACGAGCAGGGCGGCCAGGGCCGCGAGGAGGACTGGGAGAACGAGACGGTGCTTCACGGAGGCGGGCACTCTAGCGAGCCTTTTGGACAAGTTCAGCCGACCAGGCGCACCCTGGAGGATTTGTCACTCGACGGTGACGGTCTTGGCCAGGTTGCGCGGCTGATCGATGTTGAGGCCGCGGTTGCGGGCGATCTCGTAGGCCAACAGCTGCAGCGGCAGGATGGCCAGGATCGGCTGCAGGATCCAGTCGCTTGCCGCAACCTCGATCGTCTCGCCGGCCACCTCGGCGACCCGCTTGTCGCCCGCGGTCGCGATGCCGATCGTCTGGGCGCCGCGGGCGCGCACCTCCTCGACGTTGGAGAGGACCTTCTCCAGGATCGGGCTGTCGGTGGCGACGCAGATCACCGGGGTCGACTCGTCGAGCAGGGCGATCGGACCGTGCTTCATCTCGCCGGCGGCGTAGGCGTCGGTCGGGATGTAGCTGATCTCCTTCAGCTTCAGCGCCCCCTCGAGGCAGACCGGGAGGCCGATGTGGCGGCCGAGGTAGAGGAAGAATTCCCGCTCGCTGTGGCGGTCGGCGACTTCGCGGGCGGGCCCCTCGGTCGCCGCCAGCGTCTCCTCCATCTTCGACGGCAGCGCCTTCATCTCGGCCACCAGCTCGGCCAGCCGCTCCGGCGGCAGGGTCCCCCGCAGCTCGGCGATCCGCAGCCCCAGCAGGTACATCGCCGCCACCTGGGCGACGAAGGTCTTGGTCGCGGCGACGCTGACCTCCATCCCGGCGCGGATGTAGAGGACGGCATCGGCGTCGCGGGTCGCCTGGCTGCCCATGATGTTGGTGATTGCGAGCACCGTCGCCCCGGCCTCGCGGGCCAGCCGCATCGCCGCCAGGGTGTCGGCGGTCTCCCCAGATTGGGTCATCCCGATCACGAGGTCGTCCGGCCCGACCACCGGATTGCGGTAGCGGTACTCGGAGGCGACGTCCATCTCGACCGGCACCCGCGCCCACTCCTCGATCGCGTAGCGGCCGACCAGGCCGGCGTGGTAGGAGGTGCCGCAGGCGACGATCACGATCCGCCGCACGCCGCGGAGGAACTCGTCGGAGAGCTCTACGTCGGCGAGATCGACCCCGTCGGTGCCGGGCAGGCGATCGGTGATCGTCTCGGCGACCGCGTCGGCCTGTTCGTGGATCTCCTTCAGCATGAAGGTCTCGTAGCCGCCCTTCTCGGCGGCGTCGGCGTCCCAGGTCACCTCTTCGGCCTCGCGCGGGATCGGGGCTCCCTCCGTGTCGGTGATCCGCACCGCGCCCGCTTCGATTTCGACGATCTCGCCGTTTTCGATCGGCATCGCGGTTCGGGTGTCGGCGAGGAAGGCCGGGATCGCCGAGGCGAGGAAGGTCTCCCCCTCGCCGACGCCGGCGACCAGCGGGCACTCCTTGCGGGCGCCGAGGAGGCGCTGGGGCTCGTCGGCGTGCATGGCGACGAAGGCGTAGTGGCCGCGCAGCTCGGCGTAGGCGGCGCGGACGGCGGCGGCGAGGTCGCCGTCGTAGTGGGCGGCGATCAGGTGGGCGACCACCTCGGCGTCGGTCTCCGAGGTGAAGGCCCTGCCTTCATCCTGGAGGCGGCGGCGCAGCTCCGAGTGGTTCTCGACGATCCCGTTGAGGACGATGTGGACGCGGCCGGAGCTGTCGTCGTGGGGATGGGCGTTCTCCTCGGTGACGCGCCCGTGGGTGGCCCAGCGGGTGTGGGCGATGCCGGTCGCCGACGGCGGCAGCGGCCCGGCGCCGTTGTCGGCGCGAGCCTTCACGGCGGCCCGCAGGTTGGCGAGGTTGCCGACCGCGTGCACGCTCTCGACTTCGCCGTCGGCGAGCACGGAGAGGCCGGCCGAGTCATAGCCCCGGTATTCGAGCTTTTCCAGGCCCGAGAGCAGCAGCTCCTCGCAGGGCCTGGCGCCCACGTATCCGACGATGCCGCACATAAGAGGCGAGTAAGGGTAGAGGGCGGGGACCGGACGCCGGTCAGGCGAGCTCTTGGCGCACAAGCCCGGCCAGCCGCTCGGCGGTCGACTCGGCCTCCTCGGCCGTGGGCGCCTCGACCATCACCCGGACCAGGGGCTCGGTGCCGGAGGGTCGCAGCAGCACCCGGCCGCGCCCCTCGAGGCCCTCGTTCTCCCGCTCGACGGCCTCCCAGACTGCGGCGGCGTCCTTCACCGCCTCGCGGTTCGCGACCTTCACGTTGACCAGGGTCTGCGGCAGCTTCTCCATCGGCACCGCGTCCTCGAGCCGGCGGCCGCCCAGCTCCCGCATCGTCGTCAGCGCGGCGGCGATCCCGTCGCCGGTGGAGACGAAGTCAGAGCAGATGATGTGGCCCGACTGCTCGCCGCCGAGCGGCCAGCCTCGCTTGCCCATCTCGTCGATCACGTAGCGGTCGCCCACCTGGGTCACCGCGACCTCGATCCCGTGCTCGGCCATCGCCTGGTGGAAGCCGTAGTTGCTCATCACCGTGACCACCACGCCCCCGTTCAGCTCCCCCCGTCCCGCCATCCCGCGGGCGGCGAGGGCGATCAGCTCGTCGCCGTCGTGGACCCTGCCGTCGCCGTCGGCGGCGAGGACCCGGTCGCCGTCGCCGTCGAAGGCGAAGCCGATCTCGGCCTCGGAGGCGGCGACGCGCTCGGCCAGCGCCTCGACGTGGGTCGACCCGCAGCCGGCGTTGATGTTGCGGCCGTCCGGCTCGACCCCGATCGTCTCGACCTCCGCGCCGAGGCGCTCGAAGATCGCCGGGGCGGCGCGGTAGGTGGCGCCGTTGGCGCAGTCGAGCAGGACCTTGCGGCCGGCGAGGTCGAGCGGGAAGGCGGCCTGCAGCTCGCGCAGGTAGTCGTCGAGGCCGCCGTTCAGCTCGCGCACGTGGCCGGCGCGCTCGGCGGCGGGCGGGCCCTCGATCAGCGCCTCGATCCGGGCCTCGACCTCGTCGGCGAGCTTGACGCCGTTGCCGTCGAAGAACTTGATCCCGTTGTCGTGGAAGGGGTTGTGGGAGGCGGAGACGACGGCGGCGAGATCGAGCCCGAGGCGACGGACCAGGATCGCGGCGGCCGGCGTCGGCAGCACCCCGGCCAGGAGAGCGTCGCCCCCGGCGGCGGCGATGCCGGCGGCCAGGGCCGCCTCCAGCATCGGGCCGGACTCGCGGGTGTCGCGGACGATCAGGACCTGCGGCCGCTCGGCCTCCAGCGAAGCCGTCGTGGCGCGCCCCAGCGCGGTGGCCAGCTCGGCGCTGAGGAAGGTGCCAGCCTCTCCCCGGACCCCGTCGGTTCCGAAAAGGCTTCTGGTCATATGAGGCGAGCGAAAATCAAGGCTGGATAGGACGCAGGGAGGCTGGCGAGGGAGCGCACAAGTTAGTGCGTGACCGAGCTAGCCGACCGAGGACGACGCCAGGCGCAGATTTGCAGCCGCCTCAGCGCTTGGAGAACTGAGGCCGCTTGCGAGCCTTCTTAAGCCCGGCCTTGCGGCGCTCCTTGACGCGGGCGTCGCGGGTGAGGAAGCCGCGGCGCTTGAGGTCGCCGCGAAGCTCGGAGTCGATCTCGGTCAGCGCGCGAGCGATGCCGTGCCGGACGGCGCCGGCCTGGCCGCTGATGCCGCCACCATGGACACGGACGCGGACGTCGACGTTGCCCTCGTAGCCGGAGACCGCGAGCGGCTGCTTGACCATCGTCTGGTGCAGGGGCCGCGGGAAGAACTCCTCGAGGCTACGCTTGTTGATCTCGACCTTGCCGTCGCCGGGAAGCAGGGTGACGCGGGCGATCGAGCTCTTGCGTTTGCCGGTGGCGAGGAAGCGAGCGCCTTTCTCCATTTTCGCGGGAGCGCGGCTGGCGGCGGCGGAGTCGGTCTCCTCGGCGGCGGCGAGCTCGGCTTCGCGACGGGCTTTCTCTTCTTCCTCGGCTTCGAGCCGCGCTTTCTCCTCGGCGCTCAGCTCGGGTTTGTCCGGCTCGACCAGGATCGGCTCCAGGTCGGCCCCCGGAATGACGTCTTTTTTCTCCTCTTTGGCCTTCGGCTCAGGGGGCGCCTCCTCGGTCTCCTCGACAACCTCCTGATCACCCTCCGGAGCGGTCACCTCCTCGGCGACCGGGTCCTCAGCCACCTCCTCGGACGGCCCAGCCTCTCCACCCTCCTCGGACGGCTGCTCCTCCGCATCTGCCGCGGGTGGCGACGATTCCGAGGACTCTCCCGAAAGGGAGAGCCCGGAATCGGAGACAGGACCCGCGGCCCCCTGGCCCTGGTCCTGAGTCTCGTCCTGACCCTCAGTCGTCTCGTCTTTTTTCTGCTCGTCGTCCATCGAGTTCAGTTCGTCTCCATCGGTTTCGGCTGCTGCGCCGCGTGCGGGTGGTCCGGCCCCGCGTACACCTTCAGCTTGGTCAGCTGCTGGCGGGCGAGGCGGTTGCGCGGCAGCATCCCCTTCACGGCCTTGCGGATCACTTCCTCGGGCTTGCGCTCGAGCATCTCGCCGAGCGTCCGGGACTTGATCCCGCCCGGGTAGCCGCTGTGGCGGTAGTAGGTCTTCTGCGCCAGCTTGTCGCCGGTGACGCGGATTTTCTCCGCGTTGACGACGACGACGAAGTCGCCGGTGTCGATGTGCGGCGTGTACTCCGGCTTGCGCTTGCCGCGCAGCGTGTCGGCGATCTGCGTCGCCAGCCGGCCCAGGGTCTTGCCCTCGGCATCGACGACGTACCAGTCGCGCTGGCGGTTGGCGGGAGTGGCTACAAAGGTCTTCATCGCGCAAAAACCGCGCGGTCCTTCCCACGCGGCCGGGGGATGATAGCCGCATCGCGGCCCTTGGGGGTCTCCGGACGGTTGCCTATACTGCCGCCCGAGCAATAGCCGAATCCCGTGCAGGCCACTGTGCGGGAGCGGAGGAACCGAAGGGGCCTTGCAGGTCCCAGGGGCGAATCGGACGAACACCGTCCGTAGCGCGACTCTTTCAGCGCGAGCCCGTCAGCTAACTCCGCAGGCGATGGAAAGAGAGGGCTAGCGGTTGAAAAGCAAAGGGTTCGTCCGACCACGCACGGTCGGCCAGATAGCCATAGCGGCCTTGGTCGTGCTGCTCGCATGCCTGCTTGGCAGCGCGACCGCGAGCACCGGCGGTGCCGCCACCCCGGGTTCGGCTCCGAGCGTCAAAGGCAGCCCCTCGGGGACCCCGGCCGCCTCGCCGAGCACCGGCGCCCTCACCCTCGTGGCCGGCAAGACGGCTCCTCGCAAGTCCTTCTACTTCGGCTACCGCTACCCCCGCCTCAGCTACACGATCGGCAGCACCCAACCCGAAAACGACCTGCGGATCGACGTCGTCGACTCCGCCGGGGCCGTGGTCAAGACCTTCTACCGCGAAAACGTCGCCCCCGATGTCGAAAGCAAGGTGCGCTGGGACGGGACGACGAACGAAGGCCGGCCGGCGCGCAACGGCCGCTACACGTTCCGGATCAGCCCCCAGTCCCCGAGCGCCACCGCCCCCGCCGCGCGCAAGGCCTCGAGCTCCACCACCCTCAGCCTCGGCTTCGCCTTCTACGGCTACGCCTTCCCGATCCTGGGGGCGCACGAATTCGGGATGAGCGCGGGTCGCTTCGGCGCCGCCCGCTCCGGCCATACCCATCAAGGCCAGGACGTGATGGCGGCCTGCGGCCTCACGCTCGTCGCCGCCCGCGGCGGCCGCGTGCAGATGTCGACCTGGGACGACGCCGCCGGCAACTACGTCGTCATCGACGGCAAGGGAACCGGCAACGACTTCATGTACGCGCACCTGGCCGAACCCTCGCCGCTGAGCGAGGGCGACACCGTCCGCACCGGCCAGCCGATCGGAATCGTCGGCGAGACCGGCGACGCCCAGGGCTGCCACCTCCACTTCGAGATCTGGGGCGCCCCCGGCTGGTACGAGGGCGGCTCCCCCTTCGACCCGCTTCCGCTGTTGCAGAAGTGGGACGCGTACTCCTAATAAGAACGAGTCTCATTTTCATGTAGGCTCCGTCCCATGACTTGGGCTGAGCGCGCGTCGCGGCGGTTCGACGAGGCGGGGTTCCGCACCGGCGCCGCCCGGCGGCAGGTGATCGAGCTGCTCGAGGGCGAGCACTGCGCGCTGACGGCGCTGGAGATCGACCGGCGGCTGCCGAAGGTCGGACGGGCGACCGTCTACCGGACGCTGGAGCAGCTCGAGGACCTGGAGCTCGTCTACCGGGTCGACGTCGGCGGCGATACCGTGGCCTACGAGCGCAACGACCCGACCGGGCACCACCACCACATGGTCTGCGTCCGCTGCGGTCGCCTCGTGCCGTTCGAGGACCAAGCGCTGGAGCGGGCGATCCACCGCGTCGCCGAGCGGGCCGACTTCGAGGTCAGCGCCCACGACGTCCTCCTGAGGGGCACCTGTCCGCGCTGCCAGGGGCAGGGCTAGTGTCGATCGCGATCCCGCTGGCGGGGCTGACCGTCTTCGCGACCCTGCTCGGGGGCCGGATCGGCCTCCGCTTCTCCGACCGGCTGCCGACCCTGCTGGCGCTGACCGGCGGCGTCGTCGTCGCCGTCGCCCTGCTCGACGTCCTCCCGGAGGGGTTGGAAGGAGTCGGCGACGTCGACCTCGCCACCGCGCTCGTCGCCGCCGGCTTCCTCGGCTTCTTCTTCGCCGAGCGGATGCTGGTCCTCCACGACCGCGAGGAGGCGATGGAGACCCTGGCCGGAGAGCGGGTCGGCGTCCTCGGCGCCGCCGGCCTCTCCGCCCACAGCTTCATCGACGGCCTCGGGATCGGCTTCGCCTTCGGGGTCGATTCGGCCACCGGCTTTCTCGTCTTCGCCGCCGTGATCAGCCACGACTTCGCCGACGGCCTCAACACGGTCAGCTACGTGCTGCGCCGCTCCGGCGACCGCCGCGCCGCGGCGAGGTGGCTGACGATCGACGCCCTGGCGCCGCTGCTGGGGGCGATCGTCGGCTCGCAGATGGCGATCTCCGACCAATCACTCGGTTACGTGCTCTGCGTCTACTGCGGGATCTTCCTCTACATCGGGGCCAGCGACCTGCTGCCCGAGGCGCACTCGCATCCCTCCTGGGGTCGAGTTGTCCTAACCGCTTCCGGCTTCGCGGCGATCTTCGCGATCTCGCGTCTGGCCGGGGTTTGAGCCACCCAGTCGCAGAATGACCGGTATTTCGGCGGCCCGGCCCGCCAGATCACACTCGTTGAATGATCTATATATGTCAAGCGGATGACGAACGTCGTGGTATCCACCCGATCAGTCAGGAGCCGATCATGAAGGAGCCATTCCCAGACCCCATCGACCAGCGCTTGGTCAGGTCCCTCGCCCACCCCCTGCGGATCCAGATCCTCGAGCTTCTGACCGATCGCGTCGCCAGCCCGAACCTGATCGCCAACGAGCTCGAATCGGGCCTCAGCGACGTCGCTTACCACACCCGTGCGCTCGATCGCTACGGCGCGCTCGAACTCGTCGACACCGCCCAGCGCCGCGGCGCCACCGAGCACTTCTACAAGGCCACGCCCGGCGCCTTCGTCGGCGGGCCGCCGTGGCGGAAGGTGCCCCGCTCGATCCGCGGCGGCGTCTCGGCCGCGACTCTGCGGACCTTCCTCGACAAGGCGATCGCGGCGCTCGAAGCAGGGACCCTCGACGGCCGCGACGACACCGTCTTCCGCTGGATGCCGCTCCATCTCGACGAGGAGGGCTGGGCAGAGGTCGTCGCGATCATGGAAGAGGCGACGAAGCTGATGCTCGCCGCACACGTCCGCAGCCAGGACCGCCTGCGCGAGAACGGCGGCGAGGGGGTGGTCTCGACCGTCGCCGGGATGGCGGCCTTCGAGACCGCCGGCTCCCTGGAAGCGGAGTAAAAGCGCTCCGCCCCTATGCCTACTCCCACTCGATCGTCGCCGGCGGCTTCGAGGAGATGTCGAGGGCGACGCGGTTGACGTCGCGGATCTCGTTGATGATCCGGTTGGAAACGCGCTCGAGCAGGTCGTAGGGAAGCCGCGCCCAGTCAGCCGTCATCGCGTCGTCGGAGGTGACGGCGCGGATCACGATCGGGTAGGCGTAGGTGCGGCCATCGCCCTGGACCCCAACCGAGCGCACCACCGGCAGCACGCAGAAGGACTGCCAGAGCTGGCGGTAGAGCTCGGCGGCGCGGATCTCCTCCTGCAGGATCGCGTCGGCGGCGCGGAGGATGTCGAGGCGCTCTTTGTTCACCTCGCCGCCGACGATCCGAATCCCCAGCCCGGGGCCCGGGAAGGGCTGGCGCCAGACCATCCGCTCGGGCAGGCCGAGCTCGGCGCCGACCGCCCGCACCTCGTCCTTGAACAGCATCCGCAGCGGCTCGACCAGCTCGAACTCGAGGTCGTCGGGGAGGCCGCCGACGTTGTGGTGGGACTTGATCGTCGCCGCGTGGTCGGAGCCGCCCGACTCGATCACGTCCGAGTAGAGCGTGCCCTGGACGAGGAAGCTGACGTCCTCGAGCTTCTCCGCCTCCTCCTCGAAGACGCGGATGAACTCGGTGCCGATGATCTTCCGCTTCTCCTCCGGGTCGTCCTTGCCGGCCAGCTTGGCGAGGAACCGCTCTTCTGCCTCGACGTGGACCAGCGGGATCCCGAACTGGCCGAAGGCCTCGACCACCTGCTGCGCCTCGTTCATCCGCATCAGGCCGTGGTCGACGAAGACGCAGGTGAGCTTGTCTCCGACCGCTTTGTGGACGAGCAGGGCCGCAACCGAGGAGTCGACCCCGCCGGAGAGGCCGCAGATCACCTTGCCATCCCCCACCTGGGCCTGGATCTTCTCCACTTGCTCGGCGATCACCGACTGCGGCGACCACTCCTCCTCGCAGCCGGCGACGTCGCGGAGGAAGCGGGTGAGGATCTCGGTCCCGTAGGGGGTGTGGACGACCTCGGGGTGGAACTGGATCCCGTACAGGCCGCGGTCGGGAAGCTCGTAGGCGGCGACCGGGGAGCTCGGGCTGGAGGCGAGGGCGGTGAAGCCCTCGGGCGCCTCGAAAACGGCGTCGCGGTGGCTCATCCAGCAGCTCTGCTCCTCGGGCAGGCCGCCGAGCAGCCTGCCGCCACCCTCGCGGAGGACGAGGTCGGTGCGTCCGAACTCGCCCGTCTCGGCTGACTCGACGCGGCCGCCCAGGGCCAGCGCCATCGCCTGCATCCCGTAACAGATGCCGAGCATCGGAACCTCGAGATCGAGCAGCTGGGTCGGGAACTTAGGCGCTTCCGGGTCGTAGACCGAGGCCGGCCCACCCGAGAGCACCAGCCCCTTCGGCTTCCGCTCGCGGATCTTCTCGATCGAGGTACTCGCCGGCAAGAGCTCGGCGAAGACCCCGCATTCCCTGATCCGGCGGGCGATCAGCTGCGAGTACTGGCCGCCGAAGTCGAGGACCAGCACCTCCTCGATTGCGTTCTGGCCGGCGGGTCCTGTCACGGCAGGGGACCCCCCATCCCTTCCGGTAGCTAAAGCTTCCTCAGGGATGGTCCCCCCTACCGTGCCACCCGCCGGAGAGGCCGCGTCCGAGGGACTAGTCATCCGATACGGCAACTCCCGTCGAGACAGCCGCACGGCCGTTCGACCCCATTCCGACAGACTGCTCGTTTTGCAGCTTCTTACCCTCACTCATGAGAGCGGGGGCAACCATGACCTCTGCTCTTTGGAAGGAGCGGATGTCCTCGTAGCCGCAGGTGGCCATCGAGGTTTTCAGCGCCCCCATCAGGTTGAAGGTGCCGTCGTTCTCCTTGGCCGGGCCGAGGAGGATCTCCTCCAGCGTCCCGTCCTGCTTGGTCGAGACCCGGGTGCCGCGCGGCAACGAGGGATGGAAGGTCGCCATCCCCCAGTGGAAGCCGCGGCCGGGAGCCTCTTTGGCGCGGGCGAGCGGCGAGCCGATCATCACCGAGTCGGCACCGCAGGCGATCGCCTTGGAGACGTCGCCGCCGGTCCTCATGCCGCCGTCGGCGATCACGTTGACGTACTCGCCGGTCTCCAGCATGTGCTGGGCCCGGGCCGCTGCGACGTCGGCGATCGCGGTCGCCTGCGGGACGCCGATGCCGAGCACGCCGCGGGTGGTGCAGGCGGCGCCGGGGCCGACCCCGACGAGGACGCCGACGGCGCCGGTCCGCATCAGGTGCAGCCCGGTCGAGTAGGAGGCACAGCCGCCGACCACGGTCGGCACCGGGACCTCGGCGATGAACTCCTTCAGGTTCAGCGGCTCGACCGTGGTCGAGACGTGTTCGGCGGAGATCACCGTGCCCTGGATGACGAGGATGTCCAGCCCCGCCTCGACCGCGACCTCGTAGTACTCGCGGACTTTCTGCGGGGTCAGCGAGCCGCAGACGACCGCTCCGCGGGCCTTGATTTCCTCGATCCGCTTGGCGATCAGCTCGGCCTTCACCGGCTCGGTGTAGATCTGCTGCATCAGCCGCGTCGCTTCGTGCTTGGGCGCGGCGGCGATCGCCTCCAGCCTCTCCTCGGCGTTCTCGAAGCGCGACCAGATCCCCTCCAGGTTGAGGACCCCGAGGCCGCCCAGCTCGTTGGTCAGGACGGCGGTCTCGGGCGAGACGACCCCGTCCATCGCCGAGGCGACAAGCGGCAGTTCGAAGCGGTAGGGACCCAGGGTCCAGCTGATGTCGATGTCGTCGGGATCGCGAGTCCGGCGGGAAGGAACGATCGCGATGTCGTCGAATCCGTAGGCGCGACGCCCCTTCTTGCCGCGGCCGATTTCGATTTCCAAGTTAGTCCTCCAAAGGCTGCTGGCGATGAATCAGTCAGCCTACACTTCGGCGGGGACCTCCAAGTCATGCACCGAGACCTCGCCCAGCAGGCGCTCGACCTGGTTGCGGTCGACGGTGCCGGCACCGAAGTGCTGGGTCGACTCGGCGCCGCAGGCGACGCCGTAGGCGAGGCAGTCCTCCGGCGAGCGGCCCTCGTAGCGGGCGGCGACGTAGCCGGCGAGGAAGGCGTCCCCGGAGCCCACGGTCGAGACCGGCTCCAGCGGCTCGGTGTGGACCTCGAGCAGGCGCCGCGAGTTGCCGGTGCCGACCGCCGCCACGCAGCCCTCGGGGCGGGTGATCGCCGCCTCCACCGCCCCCAGCCGCACCAGCTCCAGCAGCCCTTGGGCGAGGTCGCCGCGGTCGGCGAACTCCTGCCCGACCAGCTCCTCGGCCTCCGCCTCGTTCGGGGTGACCATCGCCGCGCCGGCGCGGACCCCCGCCAGCATCGCCTCGCCCTCGGCGTCGAGGACGACGGAGACACCGCGGCGGGAGAGGTCGTCGATCAGCCGCGCGTAGAGGTCGTCGCCGGCGCCGGGCGGGACCGAGCCGGCGAGGACGCAGATCTTCGCCCCGCTCGCCAGATAGCCGATCCGGTCGAAGAGCCGCTTCACCTCCTCGGCGCTGACCGCCGGGCCGCGCTCGTTGATCTCGGTCTGCTCGCCCGAGGTGGGATCGATCACGGCCAGGTTGATCCGGGTCTCGGCGGCGATCCGGCTGAAGTCGGTCAGCACCGATTCGGAGTGCAGCTGTTCGAGCACCTGGGTGCCGGTCGGGCCGCCGACGAACCCGGTCGCGATCACCGGCCGGCCGAGCAGGCTGAGGGCGCGGGCGACGTTGATGCCCTTGCCGCCGGCCACGGTGCGGCTCTCGACCGCGCGGTGGCGGCGCCCGAGCCGGAAGTTCGGCACGGCGACGGTGCGGTCTATGGCCGCGTTCAAGGTGACCGTGAGGATCACTTGGGCTCCACCCGATTCAGCTCCTAGCTTCGTTTACGGGCCAGCCGGCGCCGCAGGACGATCGCGAAAATGAGTATCACGAACGCCGCGATTCCGATAGGTAGCGAGTTGTCAGCGAGGAAGCCGCGGGCACGGTCGAAGAGGCTGGCCTCGGGGACCGAGCGGCCGGCCCGCAACGGCACCGACCCGACCCTGCGACCGGCGACGAAGACGGTCGCCTGGCCGAGGCGGGCGCCCCGCCGCAGCGGCCCCTCGACCTCCGCCGGCGCCCGCACGCGGACGTCGACCTGCTGCCCGCGGCGCACCCCCACCTGCAGCGAGCGCGCCGCCCGCAGCGGCAGCTCCCCCCCGGAGTAGCGGATGGCCGCGTCGGCCAGGTCCTGGCCGCGCCGGATCGGCAGCCGCCGCCGGTACTGCGAGAAGCCCCATTCGAGCAGGATCAGGTTGTCGGTGAAGCGGGTTTCTTCGGTCGGAGCGCCAATCGCGACCGAGACCAGGCTGACGCCGTCTTTTTGCCCGGAGCCAACGAGGACGTAGCCGGCGTCGAAGGTGTGGCCGGTCTTCACCCCCGTCGCCCAGGGCGCCATGTAGAGGAGGTCGTTGAGGGTGTCGATCCGCCGCGGTGGCCGCAGGCTCCGCAGCAGGGCGGTCTGCGAGTCGGCGATCTTGGCGAAGACGGGCTCGCGCAGCAGCCGCCGGGCCAGCGTCGCCAGGTCGGTGGCGCTCGAGTAGTTGCCGCGCTGGTCGAGTCCGACCGGGTTGGCGTAGTGGGTGTCGGCGAGGCCGAGGGCGGCGGCGTAGCGGTTCATCTGCCGCACGAAACGGGCTTCGCTGCCGGCCGCCCTCACCGCCAGGGTGTGGGCCGCGTCGTTGCCGCTGACCAGGATCAGCCCGTAGAGGAGATCGCGCACGCTCACCCGCTCGCCCGCCTTCAAGCCCATCAGGGACTCGCCGTAGATCGGCGAGTACGGCGCGGCGCGGACGACCCTGTCGAGCGGCAGCTCTTTCATCGCCACGTAGGCCGTCATCAGCTTCGTCGTGCTGGCAATCGGCAGGCGCCGCGTGCCGGCATGGCTGTCGAGGACGTCGCCGCTGCGGGTGTCGACAACGATCCAGGCTTTCGCTTCGACGCCCTGTGGGCCGGGGACCGCCGCCGGTGCGGCCGTCGCCACCGGCGCCAGCCAGAGGGCCAGCAGCAGGGCCAGCCACCCGGCGCCGTGGCGCCAAGTCCTCACTTGAGCTTCAGCGTCTGCCCGGCGATCAGGATCTGGGGATCGACTTCGGGGTTCAGCGCCAGGATCTCGGCGACGGGAACCCCGGTCTTGTGGGCGATCGCGGTCAGGGTGTCGCCCGATTCGACCGTGTAGGTCTTGGCCTTCGTCCGCGGCTTCTTCTGCTTCTGGGCGTGGGGCTGGCTGCGGTGGCGGTCGGAGGAGGAGTCGCTGTCGAGCGCGGCGCTGGCGACGACGACGCAGACGAGCACCGCGGCCACGAGGGCAAGGGCGGCGACGATGCGGGTGGCGGCGCTGGAGCGTTTTTCCATCGGTCTGGGCGAGGTAGGTCGTTCGGGGCGGGCTGATCGTAGTCGCGCGGGCCCTCGTCAGGCGGTCGATACGTCCCAGACGACCTGTCGCAGGCGCTCGGCGGCGGCGGCAGGGTCGGGGTCGGAGGCGATCCCTCGCGAGGCGGCGACGAGCCCGGCGGCGCGGCCGGCGGCGAAGGCGGCGCCGAGCAGCTCGGGTCGTCCCCCCTGGGCGCCGACGCCGGGGATGAGGAAGATCGCCCGCGGCATCAGCTCGCGCATGCGGGCGAAGTGGCGGGGCTCGGTGGCACCAACGACGGCGCCCATGCCGCTGAGGCCGGAGTCCCCGAGCAGGCGCTCGGAGAGCCGGTCGACGATGCCGGCGAGCCGCTCGTGCAGCGGCGCCTCCGGGGCGGGAAGGTCCTGGAGGTCGGCGGCGCCTGGGTTGCTGGTGCGGACGAGGGCGAAGATCCCGGCCCCCGCCGCCGCGGCGGCCTCGACCAGGGGCTCGAGCGCGTCGAGCCCGAGCAGCGGGTTGGCGGTGAAGGCGTCGGCGCCGAGGCCCGGCACAGCGCCCCACGGCGTCGGGGTCTCGCCGACCAGCGCCTGCGCGTAGGCGGCGGCGGTGACCGGGACGTCGCCGCGCTTGCCGTCGGCGACGACCAACAGGCCCGCTTCACGGGCGGTGGCGCAGACCTCTTCGAGGGCGAACCAGCCGGGCGCGCCCAGCCGCTCGAAGCAGGCGAGCTGCGGCTTCACGGCGACGCACTGCGGGCCGGCCTGTTCGATCAGGTCGCGGCAGTGCTTGGCGACCGCGACCGCCGCCAGCTCGGCCGGCGGCGCATCGGGATCGCCTGCGCTCGCCCCCTCCCCGGCCAGCTGGGCCGGGTCGGGGTCGAGGCCGAGGCAGATCTGGCTGCGGCGCTCCTCGACGAGCGCCGCCAGCCGATCGGAAAAGCCAGTCAGCGAATCAGCCGCCCTTGACCTTGGTCTTCAGGGCCGAGCCGGCGGAGAAGCGCGGAACCTTGCCGCCCGGGATGGTGATCCTTTCGCCGGTGCGCGGGTTGACGCCCTGGCGCGGGCCGCGCTCGGCGACGTGGAATTTGCCGAAGCCGGTGAAGCTGACCTCGTCGCCGTTGCTCAGAGCACCGGTGATCGCGTCGAGCACGGCGTCGACGGCATCGCTGGCAGCTTTTTTGCTGCCCAGTCGCTCGTCGCCAGCAAGTTGGTCCAGAAACTCAGCCTTGGTCACGTCGTAGATCCTCCTCGGGGGTTTGCGATCGGCGGCAATCTAACAGCGCCCACGGCGTAAGAACTCGCGGCCTGGAGCCAAATGTCACGAGCCGCTGATCGCCATCTCGGCGATCAGCAGCGGCGGGGTGCTGACGGAACCGCCGAAAGGGACCCAGCGGGGCTCGGCGCCGGCGGCGCTGACGGCCCCCAACATCGCCGCCAGCTCACCGGCGATCGTGAACTCCCGCACCGGCTCGGCGAGGGCCCCGTCGCGGATGATCCGGCCCGAGGCGCCGACCGAGAAGACGCCGGTGACGGGGTTGACGCCGGAGTGGAGGCCGGCGACGTCGGTGACGTAGACCCCGTCCCCCGCCTCCGCCAGCAGGCCGCCTAGGGAGAGCTCGCCGGGGGCGACCATCAGGTTCGAGGTCGCAACCGAGGGCAGCGACCGGTAGCCCTGGCGCGAGGCCGATCCCGTCGAGGAGACGCCCTCGCGGTTGGCCGTGTAGGTGTCGAAGAGGCAGGAGCGCAGGCGGCCGCCCTCGATCAGGACGGTGCGGCGGCGGGGCACGCCCTCGGCGTCGAAGGGGGCCGAGGCGGGGCCGAGCGGGTCGCGGCCGTCGTCGTAGAGGACGAAGGCGCCGCTCGCCACCTCCTCTTCAAGCCGGCCGGCGAAGGGCGAGCGGCCGCGCTGGACGGCTTTGGCGCTGAGGCCGCCGCCGATCAGGCCGGCGAAGCTGGCGGCGACGGTCTCGTCGAGGACGACCGGGCAGGAGCGGGAGGCCGGCTTGCCGGCGCCGATCATCGCCAGCGCCCGGCCGGCGCCCTCGGCGCCGATCGCCTCCGGGTCGAGGCCGCGGGGGCCGCGGGCGAGGCCGAAGCCGAGGCCCGTCTCCCGCGCTCCCCCCTCCCCTTCGGCCAGGGCCGAGAGGTAGGCGTAGGCGCTGGAGGCCTCGTAGAAGCCGGCGACGCCGGTCGAGGAGGCGATCGCCACCTGCTCGTCGGAGTCGGCGTAGACGGCGGTCTCGACGGCGACGAGGCGCGGATCGGACTCGAGGGCGGTGCGCTCGACGGTCAGCGCCAGCTCGGCGACGCGGGCGGTCTCCCATTCGGCGATCGAAGGGTCGCCGAGGCCGGGGACCGCCTCGATCTCGGCCGGCTGCGGCGGCGCCGCGAACTCGTCCTCGTCGGCGACAGCGGCCGCTTCGGCGGCCTTGGCGGCGATCGCCGCGACGCCGGCGTCGGAGAGGTCGGTGCCGTAGGCGTAGCCGACCCGCTGGCCGGCCCAGGCGCGGATGCCTGCCCCGGTCTGCGTCGCCGCGGTCAGGCTCTCGACCTCGCCGCCGTGGACGCGGACCTGGCGGCCGCCCTCGCGGGAGACGTAGGCCTCGGCGTCGCTGGCCCCGGCGCCGGTGGCGGCTTCGACCGCGCGCCGCGCGACCGCGCTCAGCTCAGTCATCGAACGCTCCCGCTGCCATCAAACGCTCCCGCTGTCATCTCTCCGTCCCGCCGACGGTCATCGCCCGCACCCGAACGTGGCCCTGTCCGGTCCCGACCGGGACTTTCTGGCCGCCCTTGCCGCAGATCCCGGTCTTCATGAAGAAGTCGTCGCCGACGGCGTCGATCGCCGCCAGGGCGTCGAGGCAGTTGCCGATCAAGGTGGCGCCGCGGCAGGGGCTGGTCACCTTGCCGCCCTCGATCAGGTAGCCCTCGGAGACGCCGAAGACGAAGTCGCCGGTGGCGGGGTCGACCTGGCCGCCGCCGAAGGAGACCGCGTAGAAGCCGCGATCGACGTCGGCGATGATCGCCTCGGGGGTGGCGTCGCCGGGGGCGATGTAGGTGTTGGTCATGCGCGGGATCGGCAGGTGGCGGAAGCTCTCGCGGCGGCCGTTGCCGGTCGAGGCGGCGCCGTCGCGCTCGGCGGTGAGGCGGTCGTAGAGATAGGAGGTGAGGCGGCCGTCCTCGATCACCTGCGTCTTCTGAGTCGGCTGGCCCTCGTCGTCGATCGCGTCGCTGCCCCATTCGCCGGGGAGGCGGCCGTCGTCGTAGGCGTTCAACAGCGGCTCGGCCACCCGCTCGCCCAGCTTGCCGACGTAGACGCTGGCGCCCTTCTGGATGTGGTCGGCCTCGAGGCCGTGCCCGGTCATCTCGTGGAAGAGGACGCCGCCGAAGCCGCCGCCGACGACGACCGGCATCGAGCCGGAGGGCGCCGGGACCGCGTCGAGCAGGGTCAGCGCCTTGGCCGCCGCCTGCTCGGCGATCTGGCCGGGGTCCTCTTCGAGCAGCTCGAAGCCGCGATGGGCGCCGAGGGTCTCGGCCCCGGTCTCGACCGCCTCGCCGCGGCGGGCGACCGCCTGGACGCCGATCCGGACCCGGGTGCGATCGTCGCCGCTGAAGAGGCCGTCGGAGTTGGCGACCACGACCTCGCGCCGGGCCTCGGCGTAGGAGGCGTTCAGCTGGGCGATCTCGGCGCCCTTGGCGCGGGCGCGCTCGTCGAGCTCGCGCAGCAGCTCCGCCTTGCGCTCGGCGGGCACGTCTTCGGGGCGGCGCTCGATCGGCAGCGGCGTCGCCTCCCGCGCCTGCAGCGGCCGCGGCTCGGTGCGCTCGGCCCGCAGCGCTCCGGCGGCTTCCTCGGCGGCGCCTTCGAGCTCGGCGGGATCGAGGCCGTCGACATGGGCGAAGTAGGTGGTGTTGCCGTCGACGACGCGGACGCCGGCCCCCTCCTCGGCGCCGGCCTGGACCGACTCGATCCGCCGCTCGTCGATCGCCAGCGTCTGTCCCTGGCGCCGTTCGGCGAAGACCTCGGCGAAGCGACCGCCGTTGGCGAGCGCCCGCGCCAGCACCCGCTCGGCGACGGCCTGGTCGATCAGCCCGCTCATCCCTTCTGCTTCTTCCCGGCGACCTCGATCAGGCGCCCGGCGGCGACGAACAGCTCGGCGCCGTTGCGCGAGTCCTGGGCGTGGTCGGCGCTGCGGCCGTGGGGGTAGTAGAGGCGGGCGAAGGGACGGCGGGCCACCCGGCGCCGCCGCATGAAGGCGGCCGCCTCGTCGGCGTAGACGGAGACGCGCTCGAGCAGGACCCGGTGCGGCTTCGGCGGCATCAGCCCTCGCCCTTCCGAGATTTGGGGGGCTCCGACCCCCCGAAGTTCGGAGACGCCAGCTGACGCAGGGTCGAGCGCATGTCGAAGAGCATCAAGGAGGCGAGGGCGAAGCGATCGGTCACCGTCACCGCCGCGAGCCCGGCGTTGCGGACGGCGAAGACCTCGCCCTGCTCGGTGGCGACGTGGACCTGCTCGACCGGTTCCCCCTCGGCTCCGTCGGCGACCGCGAAGAGGGCGGTGGCGTCCTCCCCCCAGCGCTCGGGCTCCTCCCCCGTCCCCGCCAGGACCTCTCCCCCCGGCCCCAGAATCGCCGCCCCGCGCAGGTCCGGCGACATCTCGGTCAGGAACTCCAGCGCCGCCCCCGCGGACTCCTCGCTGGGGACGGTGGCTGCGGCAGCGTCGGGCATCTGCGAAAAACTACCGACCGTGACCCTCGCCCGAGCCTCCTGGATCATCACGGTCGTGATCTGCGCGATCGCCGCGATCCTCTTCGCCTTCAGCGGCTACACCGGCTACGCGATCACCCTCGTCGCCGTCGGCCTCGCGGCCGGGGTAAACCTGCTGCCCCCTGCCTGAGCCATAGGCGAAGGCGCTTTTCGGCGAAGCCGAAGGCGTTCACCCCGAGCGGTAGGGGCCGCTTTCGCGCTCGCGGTAGGAGGTCTCGGGCTCGACGTGGATCAGGACCTCGGCCTGGGGGATCTCGGCCTCGATCGAGTCCCGCATCGTGTGGGCGAGCTCGTGGGCGCGCTCGAGGCTGGTGCCGGAGCGGTACTGGACGTGGAAATCGATGTGGCGGCGTTTGCCGGCGCGCCGGGCGCGCAGCTTGTGGTAGCCGGCGACCTCGGGGGTGCGGGCGGTGGCGATCGCCCGCTCGATCCGATCCATCTCCGCATCCGGCAGGGTTTCGTCGACGAGCACGCCGGAGGAGCGGCGGATGATGCTGATCCCGGCCCAGACGATCGCGCCGGCGACGACGAGGGCGGTGATCGAGTCGAAGGCGGCGGCGCCGGTGATCTGGACCAGGGCGAGGCCGACGAGGACGCCGAGCGAGGTGAGCGCGTCGGTGCGGAGGTGGGCGGCGTCGCCTTCCAGCGCCGGCGAATCGTGGACCCGCGCCTGGCGGTAGAGAACGCTGGAGACGAAGAGGTTGGCGACGACGGAGAGGCCCATCACCGCGATCCCGATTCCCAGCGATTCGACCTCGGAGCCGACGACGAGGCGATGGGTCGCCTCGTAGACGATGATCGCGGCGCCGACCAGGATCAGGATCCCCTCGATCGTCGCCGCCAGGTTCTCGACCTTCTCGTGGCCGTAGGGGTGCTCCTCGTCGGCCGGCTCGTCGGCTTTGCGGACCGAGATGAAGGCGATCACCGAGGCGACGAGGTCGACCAGCGAGTGGATCGCCTCGGTGACGATCGCGATCGAGCCGGTGATCGCGCCGGCGGCCAGCTTCAGCGCGATCAGGACCGAGTTGGAGGCGATCGAGAGCGCGGCGGCGCCGGATTTGGTGCGGATCATGGCCCCGCCCCGGCCTCCAGGCCCAGATGCCGCGCCAGCATCCGCACCGCCTTGCCGCGGTGGCTGATCGCGTTCTTCTCCTCGGGTGGAAGCTCGGCCATCGTGCGCTGGTCGGAGGACCCGGTCTCGTCGGGGACGAAGGCCGGGTCATAGCCGAAGCCGCCGCTGCCGCGGCCCTCTCGCAGCAGAGTCCCCTCGCAACGAGCCTCGAAGACGTACTCGTGCCCCTCGGCTTCGATCAGGGCGATCGCGCAGACGTAGGCCGCGCGCCGCTCGCCGCCGGCGGCGCTGACTTCGCGCAGCAGCTTCTCGAGGTTGGACTCGTCGCTCGCGCCTTCGCCGGCGTAGCGGGCCGAGTAGATCCCCGGGGCGCCGCCGAGGTCGGCGGCCTCGATCCCGGAGTCGTCGGCGATCGCCGCCTCGCCGGTGGCCGCGTGGGCGGCGCGGGCCTTGATCAGCGCATTGGCTTCGAAGCTGTCGCCGTCCTCGGGCGGCAGCGTCACCTCGGCCGGCAGCGGCTTCAGCTCGACCCCCGGCAGCAGCTCCGCCATCTCCCGCACCTTGTGCTGGTTGCGGGTGGAGAGGACGAAGACCTGCTCCGCGACCCCTTCGCCAGAAGTCACGAAGCCGCCCGCTCCTGCACCTCCCGCAGGCGGCCGATCCCGAGCTCGGCCAGTCCCAGCAGCTCGTCGAGCGAGGCGCGCGAGAGCGGGGTCCGCTCCGCCGTCGCCTGCACCTCGACCAGGCCGCCGTCGCCGGTCATCACCACGTTGGCGTCGACTTCAGCGTTGGAGTCCTCGCCGTAGTCGAGGTCGCAGAGGGCGCGGCCGTTGACCATGCCGACGCTGACCGCGGCGATCGTCCCGGTCAGCGGCAGCGCGTCGAGCGCCTTCTTGTCAACCAGCTTCTGGAAGGCCTGGCGCAGGGCGACGAAGCCGCCGGTGATCGCCGCGCAGCGGGTGCCGCCGTCGGCTTCGAGCACGTCGCAGTCGACGTAGACGCTGCGTTCCCCCATCGCCCTGAAATCGACGACGACCCGCAGCGAGCGCCCGATCAGGCGCTGGATCTCGACCCCGCGCCCGTCCTGTTTGCCCTTGGAGATGTCGCGCTGCTTGCGGTCCCCGGTCGAGGCGGGCAGCATCGCGTACTCGGCGGTGACCCAGCCTTTCCCCTTGCCGTTCATCCAGCGGGGGACCTGCTCCTGGATCGAGGCGGTGCAGATCACCCGCGTCCGCCCGATCGAGATCAGCGCCGACCCGTCCGCGCTTTCGACGAACCCCGGATCGATCGTCACCGGCCGGATGTCGGCCGGCGCCCTGTCATAGCTGCGTGAAGCTGGCATCGCGCGAGTTTCTCATGCGCGGTCAAGACGCGGCTCGCCGGCGAGCGTCGCTTTTGTCCCCTATAGGAGGACAAAAGCGACATTGCCCTATTTGAAGGCGACTTTGTCGACTGCCTCCTTGATCTTGTCGACGATCACGTCGGCGAGCTCGGTTCCCTGCTTGCCGTTGAAGCCTTTCATCGCCGCGACCATGCCGACCATCAGCAGCGAGACGAGCAGGATCAGGCCGACGTACTCGACCGTGCCCTGCCCCGCCTCGCCGGCCAGGCGGCGGATCTCGTTCACTCGCCGGGTGAAGTGGGCGTGCATGTATCCCATCAGCGCGTAGAGCATCGCTTCCTCCTTGGTTGGTTTCGGAGGGCGATGGTCCGGGGCCACCAGTCACGGAACAAGACAGAAAAGTGCCGAAAACACCACAGAATTGGAAAGGTTCTTCAACCTCGCCGCATATACCGCAAACCGGGGACTCACGCTCAGGGAATCTCTGACGATTCAAGGGAGGTGAATGTCCACGGCGCCATCCCCGCCCGCTGGCTGACGCTGGGGATGCTGCTGCTCAACCTTGCCGTCTGGCTGGACGCCGCCGCCCAACTGGCGGGGTAGTTACCGCTGGATCTCCTCCTGGTCGAGGGCCTTGACCACGGCCTCGACGCGGGTGCGGGCGTCGAGCTTTTCCATCGCGTTGCGAATGTGGGTGCGGACGGTCTCCGGGGAGAGGACCAGGCGCTTCGCGATTTCCTCGCCCGTCAGCCCCTGCGCAAGCATCGCGAGGATCTCCGACTCGCGGCGGCTCAGCGTCTTCGCAGCGCCGTTGCCGTTGCCGTTCGTCCCGTTGGCGGCGAAGCTGCGGTCGAAGTAGCGGCCGCCGCGCCAGACTTCGCGCAGGGCGTCGACGAGGACGTCGAGGCCGGCCGGCTTCGCGACCAGCCCGCGGGCGCCGCTGCGGTAGGCGGCCTCCAGCAGGTCGGGGTCTGTAAGGCCGGTGTAGATGAGGAATTTCGGGCAGGGCGGGCAGTCGTTCAGCCGCCGCACCAGCTCGGTCCCGCGCTCGTCCGGAAGGTCGACGCCGACGACGGCGACGTCGGGCTCCTGTTCGGCGATCACCTCCTCCCCGCGCGCCGCGGTGGTGGCGCAGCCGCGCACCTCGAAGCCGCGGCGTTCGAGCAGCACGGCGAGACCGTCCCGTAGAGCCTCGTGCTGCTCGACAAGAACTAACGATGGACTCCCGCTCGCCTCCATCTCCGCCTCCCGCGTCGGATGCCGTACGGCGCCTGGCGAACGATCAAATACCCGAGACCGGACGGAGGAAACGCCTCGTTTATCGAAAGGCCTGGATCCCCGTCACGGCGCCACCGATCACCAGCGCGTGGACGTCGGCGGTGCCCTCGTAGGTGACCACCGACTCGAGGTTGTTCATATGGCGGATCACCGGATACTCGAGCGTGACGCCGTTGGCCCCCAGCACCTGCCGGGCGCTCCGCGCCACCTCCAACGCCCCGTTGACGTTGCCGAGCTTGCCGAGGCTGACGTGCTCGGGCCGCAGCGTCCCGGCGTCCTTCATCCGCCCCAGGTGCATCGCCACCAGCGTCGCTCGGTTCACCTCCAGGACCATCTCCGCCAGCTTCTGCTGCTGGATCTGGAAGGAGGCGATCGGGCGGTCGAACTGGGTCCGCTCCAGCGCGTACTCGAGCGCCGCTTCGTAGCAAGCACGACCGGCCCCGGCGGCGCCCCAGACGATCCCGTAGCGCGCCTCGTTGAGGCAGGAGAGCGGCCCCTTCAGCGAGCTCACCTCGGGCAGCACCGCGTCCGCGGGAAGGCGCACGTCGTCGAGCAGCAGCTCGGAGGTGATCGAGGCCCGCAGCGAGAGCTTCTTATGGATGTCCTGGGTGGTGAAGCCCTTCGTCCCCTTCGGGACGAGGAAGCCGCGCATGCCCTCGTCGGTCTGCGCCCAGACGACTGCCACCTCGGAGGCCGAGCCGTTGGTGATCCACATCTTCTGCCCGTGCAGGATCCAGTCGGAGCCGTCGCGGCGGGCCCGGGTCCGCATCGAGCCGGGATCGGAGCCGGCGTCGGGCTCGGTCAGCCCGAAGCAGCCGATCGCTTCTCCTTTGGCCATCCTGGGCAACCACTCCTGCTTCTGCTCCTCCGAGCCCCAGCGCCAGATCGCGTACATCGCCAGCGACCCCTGAACGGAGACGAGGCTGCGGATGCCGCTGTCGCCGGCCTCCAGCTCCATGCAGGCGAGGCCGTAGGCGGTGCCGCTGGCGCCGGCGCAGCCGTAGCCCTCCAGGTGCATGCCGAGCACGCCGAGCTTGCCGAGCGCCGGCGCCAGCTCGGCGATCGGCACCGTCGCCTGCTCGAACCAGTCGCCGACGTTCGGCACGACCTCGTTGCGCACGAAGGCGCGGACGGTGTCGCGGATGTCGCGCTCCTCGTCGGAGAGGAGGGCGTCCAGCGCGAGGAAGTCGTTGGGGCGGATCGGCGGCGCGGCGGTGGTGGATGACATCGGCGACCTCGAATCGGTGGCGGGTTTCTGAGATCGTGACCGAATGGCCGACTCGGCGCTGGGACGACTGCGCATCCTCGACTTCTCCCGCGTCCTCGCCGCCCCGCTGGCGACGATGACCCTGGCCGACCTCGGCGCCGAGGTGACCAAGGTCGAGCGGCCCGGCAGCGGCGACGACACCCGCGCCTGGGGCCCGCCCCACGACTCACAGGGGCAGGCGACCTACTTCCAGGCCGTCAACCGCAACAAGCGAAGCCTCGCGCTCGATCTGCGGGACCCCGATGGCCTTGCCGAGGCGCGGCGGCTGGCGCTGGAGAGCGACGTCCTGGTCGAGAACTTCCGGCCGGGACTGATGGCGGAGCTCGGCCTCGACTACGAGAGCCTCGCCGCCGAGAACCCGCGGCTCGTCTACTGCTCGATCACCGGCTTCGGCGGCAGCGGCGCCGGTGCCGAGCTGCCGGGATACGACCTCCTGGTCCAGGCCCTCGGCGGTCTGATGAGCGTCACCGGCGAGCCCGACGGGGAGCCGCTGAAGGTCGGCGTCGCCCTCGTCGACGTCGTCGCCGGCCTCTACGCCGCCGTCGGCATCCTCGCCGCGCTCGAGCACCGGCGCGAGACGGGCGATGGCCAGCTGGTCGAGGTCGACCTGCTCTCCGCCCTGCTCGCCGGCCTCGTCAACCAGAGCTCGGCCTACACGCAAGCCGGTGTGGTGCCGGGCCGGATGGGCAACCGCCATCCCAGCATCGCCCCCTACGAACTGCTGCGCTGCGGCGAGGGCGAGCTGGTCCTCGCCGTCGGCAACGACCGCCAGTTCACCGACCTCTGCGAGGCGATCGATAAGCCCCGCTTCGCAATCGAAAAGCGATTCGAGACCAACCAGGCGAGGGTCGAAAACCGGGAGGAGCTGCGCGAGCAACTCGAGTCCGCTCTCTATTACAAGCCCGCCTCCGAATGGGTCGAGCTCCTCCGCGCCCGTCGCGTCCCCGCGGGCGTCGTCAACGACATCGGCGCCGCCTTCGAGTTCGCCGAGCAGATCGGCCTAGCCCCGACCGTCGAGATCCCCCGCGACGATGGCCCGCCGGTTCGCCTCCCCCGCAACCCGATCAGGCTCTCGAAGACCCCCGCCAGCTACCGGCTGCCGCCGCCGCGGCTGCCGCGCTGAACTACTTGCCGTTGATCGTTTCCACCACGTAGGCGGCGACGTCTTCGATTTCCTTCGTCGAGAGCAATTCGGCGAAGGCCGGCATCCCGCCGCCGCCTTCGGTCACCTGTTCGATCGAGCCGTTGAGGCTCTTCGCTTTCGGCTGCGTGGTCAGGTCGGGCCCACCGTTGCCGCCGTGGCCGGTGGCGCCGTGGCAAACCGAGCAGTTTTCCGAGAAGACAAGTTTGCCGGCCATCGCGTCGCCGCCTGACGATTCCTCTTCGACGTTTTCTTTCCCTTCTTTACCGCCGCCGGCGGCTTCGGAGGGCGAGCCTTCCGATTCCTCGACCTCCGGCTGCGGCGTTTCCTCGCCCGCGTGCTGGCCCTGTTCGGCTTTGCCGCCGCCTTCGACCTCTTCCATCTCGCCTTCGAGCGAGAAGAGCCAGAGGTTGTCGCCATGGGCGCTTGCCGCCAGCGAGTTGCCGCCGGCGTAGAAGGCGACGTACTCCTTGCCTTCCCATTCGAAGACCGCGGGCGTGGTGTTGGCGCCGGCGCCGGTCTGGAAGGACCAGAGCTCGTCGCCGGTCTCGGCGTCGAGCGCGGTCAGCTCGCCGCCCGAGCGGCCGACGAAGACGAGGTTGCCGGCGGTCGTCGTCGTCCCGGAGTAACAGGATTCGCCCTCGAGTTCGTGCTGCCACTCGATCTCGCCGGTCTCCACGTCCTGGGCGGTGATGCTGCCGTCGTAGGTGCCGAAGCCGGTGAGGCTGAGGACACTGGAGAGGTAGACGTTGCCGCGGGCGAGTTTTTCGAGCCCGTGGGTGAGGTAGCCGGCGTAGCCGCCGATGCCGCAGACGTAGACATCGCCGGTGTTGCGGTTGTAGCTCGAGGGCGGCCAGTTGGTGCCGCCGGAGGGCCCCGGCGCCAGCACTTTCATGTCGGTGCCGAAGGGATCGAAGATTTCGCCCTTGCTGACGTCGATGTCTTCGCCCTTGAAGGTCTCTTCGGCCAGCTTCTTGATTTCTTCGTACTGGCCTTCGTTGACTTCCTGCGGGACGAACGATTCGGTCAGCGGGAAGGGCTGCGTCTCCCAGGTCGCCTGCTGCTTCTTGTTCTGCGGGACCGGTTTCTCGACGATCTTGTGGATCGGCTCGCCAGTTTCCCGGTTCAGCATGTAGAGCCAGCCGGTCTTGCCCGGCTGGCTCAGCCCCTTGACCTCTTCGCCGTCGACCTCGGCGTTCCAGAGGACGACCGGGCTCGGCGCGTCGTAGTCCCAGATGTCGTGGTGGACCTCCTGGAAGTGCCACTTGTATTTGCCGCTGGCGGCGTCGAGGGCGACGATCGAAGCGGTGAAGAGATTTTCGCCGGGCCGGCCGCTGCCGTTGAGGTCCGGCGAGGCGTTGCCGGTCGAGAAATAGAGCATGTTCAGTTCGGGGTCGACCGCCGGCGTGTTCCAGATCGGGGCCCCGCCTTCCTTCCAGCCCTTGCCGCCTTCCCAGGTTTCGTGCCCCTTTTCGCCCGGCCCGGGGACCGTCCAGAATTTCCACTCGACCCCGCCGGTCTTGGCGTCGAGCGCGGTGAGGCGGCCGCGGATCCCGAACTCGCCGCCGGAGACGCCGGAGTAGACGCGGCCGTTGTAGTAGAGCGGCGCCGAGGTGACGGTTTCGCCGTCCTGCCATTTGCCGATCGTCGCCTTCCACTGCACTTCGCCGGTCTTCTGGTCGAGGGCGACGAGGCTGCCGTCGAGCTGGCCGAGGAAGACCTTGCCCTCGCCGAGCGCGACCCCGCGGTTGGTCCAGCCGCAGCAGATCGTGTCGATCTCCGGCGGCAGCTTCGCTTCGTAGACCCAGAGCTTCTTGCCGGTCTCGACGTCGACCGCGAAGACGTCGTCGGCGCCGGTGACCACGTACATCACGCCCTGGTAGACGATCGGCGTCGCCTCGGCCGAGTATTTGGTCGCCTCGCCGGAGCCGTTGAGGTGGGTCATCCAGACGCCCTTCAGGTCCTCGACGTTGTCGCTATCGATTTCGTCGAGCGGGGAGTAGCGAGCGTTGGAGAGGGAGCCGCCGTTGGTGAGCCAGTTTTCGCGCGGGTCGGCGGCCAGTTCCTCGGCAGTGAAGGCGGGCGCCGGGGTGATGTCCCCGACCGCCTCCCCGCCCGGCGCGGCAACTTTGACGGCGACGCTTTCGGTCACCGTCTTCTCGTCTCCGTTGGCGTGGCCGATCAGGTAGCCGACGACGAAGGCGACGACCGCGCCGGCGAGCAGCGCCCCGAGGCCCCCGAGGGCGATGGCTGCGGCTGGCGGACGACGGCCCTTCACGTTGGGGCTGCGTTTACCCACTTCGACGCCTGGCTATACCCTGCCCCCGGTGCGGGTCCTTGTCGTCACCAACTTCATGCCCGACGCCTCGGCTCCGCAGCGGGGACGCTGGGTCCGCGACCAGGTCGACGAGGTTCGCCGCCGGGGGATCGAGGTGGACGTCTTCGAGTTCGCCCGCGGCCGCGACGAGTACCTGCCGGCGACGCGGCGACTGCGGGCGCTGCTGCGGGGGCAGCGCTTCGACCTCGTCCACGCCCACTACGGGCTGGCCGGCTGGGTCGCGCGACTGGCCGGTGCGAAGCCGCTGGTCGTCACCTTCCACGGCACCGACGTCCGCCACCACCTCGTCGGCCACCTCTCGCGCCGGCTCGCCTGGCGCGTCGACCTCGTCGCCGGGGTCTCGCGAGCGCTGTTTCTGCCCGAGGACGGGCGGCCGGGACTGCCCGCGGTCCCGGGCTCGGCGGTCCTCCCCTGCGGGCCCGACCTGCGGCGGTTCGAGCCGCTGGCGCGGGCCGAGGCGCGGCGTCGGCTCGGCCTCGATCCCGAGGGGGCCTACCTCTTCTTCCCCGCCAACCCGGCGCGGCCGGAGAAGCGCCACGACCGCGCCAAGGCGGTCGCGGACGCCTGCGAAGCCGACCTTCTCACCGGCGGCTCGATCGAGCCCGAGCAGATGCCGCTTTGGATCAACGCCGCCAACGCCGTCCTCGTCACCTCCGACTACGAGGGCTTCGGGATGGCCGCGGTCGAGGCGCTCGCCTGCGAGGTCCCGGTCCTCTCGACCGACGTCGGCATCGCCCCCTACGCCCTCGGCGGGATCGAAGGCTGCCTCTGCGCAAGCTTCGACGTCGCTGCCTGGGAGGCAGTCGGCCGACGCCACCTCGAGGCGCGTGACCCGCGCGTGGCGGGCGCGGCGCGGGCGGCGACCCTCTCGGCATCCGGGATGGCGGAACGGGTGATCGAGGCCTACGAGGCGGTCCTCGCCGGAGCAGAGGTAGATTGACGACGATGAGCGCTGAACCGGGTGCAGCGAGCGAGGACCTCGAGAGCCGAATCCGCGAGGCGGAGCGGCGGCTGGACGAGGCCGCCACGCTGGCCGCCGAGGCCGAGAAGCGGGCCGAAGCGGAGATTCAGGCGCTCGAAGCCGATCTGCAGCGCGAGCGCGAGGAGAAGGAGCAGGCGCTGGCGGCGGCCGAGGAGCGACTGGAGGAGATCGAGTCCCAGGTCGAGGCCGCAGAGCAGCGCGTCTTGGCGGCTGAGCGCCGCGCCAGCACCGCCGAGGAGACGATCTCCGACGAGCTGGCACGGGCGCGCGAGGGCGCCGCGACCTGGCTGCGGGGACAGCTGGAGGCGCTGCGCCGGGAGGCGGAGGGCCGATAGCGGCGATCGGCGAGTTCGACGTCGCCGTCGTCGGCGGCGGCGCCGCCGGTCTCTGGAGCGCGCTGCGAGCGGCCGAGCAGGGCGCTCGCACCTGCGTGGTCTCCCGCACCCCGCTCTCCCAGAGCGCCAGCTACTGGGCACAGGGCGGGCTGGCGGCGGCGCTCGAACCCGACGATTCCCCCGAGCGCCACGCCGCCGACACGATCGCCGCCGGCCGCGGCCTCTGCCGAACCTCCGCGGTCCGGGCGCTGGTCGAAGAGGCGCCGGCCGCCGTCCGCGACCTGATCGCCCGCGGCGTCGTCTTCGACCTCGACCACGAGGGGCGGCTGGCGCTGGGGCTGGAGGGCGGCCACACCCACCGCCGCATCGTCCACGCCGGCGGCAGCCAGACCGGCTACGAGCTGACCTCGAAGCTGGCGAAGTGGGTGGCGGAGGAGGAGCTGGTCGAGGTGATGGAGCGGACCTCGGCGGTGGCGCTTTGGAGCGACGGCGAGCGCTGCCATGGGGTGCTCACAGACAGCGGCGCGGTGGCGGCGCGGGCGACGATCCTCGCCACCGGCGGCGCCGCGGCGCTCTGGCGGCGGACGACCAACCCGCGTGGGGCGATCGGGGCGGGACCGGTGCTGGCCTCGCTCGCCGGCGCCGACCTCGCCGACCTCGAGTTCTGCCAGTTCCACCCGACCGCGCTGGCGCTGCCGGGGACCCCCCACGACGGGGTTCTGATCACCGAGGCGATCCGCGGCGAGGGCGCGAAGCTGCTCGGCGCCGACGGCGAGCGCTTCACCGACGAGCTGGCGCCGCGCGACGCGGTGACGGCGGCGATCCTCGAGCAGATGCGCGTCGAGGGGACGGCGACGGTCGACCTCGACCTGCGGGAGATCGACCCCGCCCGCTTTCCCAACGTCTTCGCCTCGCTGGCAAAGGCGGGACTCGACCCACAGCGCCGGCCCGTGCCCGTCACCCCCGCCGCCCACTACACGATGGGTGGGATCGCGGTCGACGTCGACGGTCGCTCCTCCCTGCCGGGCCTCTACGCCGTCGGCGAGTGCTCCTGCACCGGCCTGCACGGCGCCAACCGCCTGGCCTCCAACTCGCTCAGCGAGTGCTTCGTCTTCGGCGGCCGCGCCGCGACTGCGGCGATCGCCGAGGAGGCGGCGCCGAGGCGGCCGGAGCCGCCCGAGTGGCGCTTCGAGCCGCCGAGCGACGAGACCCGCGACGCGGTCTGGCGCTACGCGGGACCGATGCGCAACCCCGACGACCTGGCGCGGCTGATCTCCAACCCATATCCGCTCGCTCGCGCGATCGGCGCCAGCGCCCTCGACCGCCGCGAGTCCCGCGGCGGCCACCTCCACCGCGACTGCCCCGAGACCGACCCGGCGCTGGACGGCCTCCACGTCGTCGTCCACCCGGACGGCAGCGTCACCGAGGAAGACTGGCGCTGACGTGCTGCTGGGAGTGGACGTCGGCGGGACGTTCACCGACGCGGTCCTGCTCGACGGCGGCGAGGTCCATACCGCCAAGGTGCCGACGACGCCGCGGGAGGAGTCGGCTGGGGTGATGCGGGCGGTGGAGGCGGTGCTGCGTGAGGCAAACGCTGCGTCAAGCGACGTTGATGTCTTCGCCCACGGGATGACGGTGGGCACCAACGCCCTGCTGGAGGAGCGGGGGGCGGCGACGGCGCTGATCGCCACCCGCGGCTTCGCCGACCTGCTGGAGATCGGGCGTCAGAACAGGCCGCACCTCTACCGCCTCTGCGCGCCGAAGCCGGCGCCGCTGGTCGCGCCGGAGAGGCGCTTCGAGGCGAGCGAGCGGGTTGGGCCGGAGGGGGTGGTCGAGCCCCTCGGCGATGACGAGCCGGAGCGCCTCGCCGCGGCGGTCGAGGCGAGCGGTGCCGAGGCGGTTGCGATCTGCCTCCTCTTCTCCTACCTCGATCCGAGCCACGAGCGGCGATTGGCAGAGCACCTGCGGGAACGGCTCCCCGGCGTCCACGTCTCCGCCTCGCACGAGGTCCTGCCCCGCTTCCGCGAGTACGAGCGCTGCTCGACCACGGTCGTCGACGCCTACCTGAGCCCGCTGCTCGGCCGCTACCTCGGCGCGCTCGGCGAGGCCGCGGCCGACGCCGGCCTGCCGCAACCGCTGGTGATGAGCTCCTCCGGCGGCGTCGCCCCGGCCGAGGAGGCGGCGCGGGCCGGCGCCTGGAGCGTCCTCTCCGGTCCTGCCGGGGGTGCCGTCGGCGCCAGCCTCCTCGCCGAGCTGAGCGGCGACGGCGACGCCCTCGGCTTCGACATGGGCGGCACCTCCTGCGACGTCTGCGTGATCGAAGGCGGCGAGGTGCGGCGCACCGACGAGCGCGAGATCGAGGGCCGTCCGATCCAGTTGCCGATGGTCGACGTGCACACGGTCGGCGCCGGCGGCGGCTCGATCGGCTGGCGCGACAGCGGCGGGGCGCTGCGGGTGGGCCCGCGGTCGGCCGGCGCCGAGCCGGGGCCCGCCTGTTACGGCCGCGGCGGCACCGAGCCGACCGTGACCGACGCCAACCTCCTGCTCGGCCACCTCGGCGGCGGCTCGGAGCTGGCGGGCGGGGTGGCGCTCGACGCCGAGGCCGCCGAGCGCGCGGTCGGACAGCTGGCCGGCTCGCTCGGCCTCGACCCGCTCGAGACCGCCGCCGGCATCCTCCGCGTCGCCAACCAGGAGATGGTGCGGGCGCTGCGGGTGGTCACGGTCGAGCGCGGGGTCGACCCGCGCGGCTTCGCGCTGCTGCCCTTCGGCGGCGCCGGGCCGATGCACGCGGCGGCGATCGCCGAAGAGATGGGGATCCGGACGATCCTCTGCCCCCGCGCCGGCGGCGTCCTCTCGGCCCTCGGCCTCTGCGCCTCCAAGCGCCGCCGCGACACCGTGCGGACGGTGATGCTGAGCGAGGGCGAGATGAGCGCCGAGCGCCTCGCGGCGACGGTGGACTCGATGGTCGCCGAGATCGGCAGCGGCCTCGACGACGCCCGGCCCCAACTGACCTACAAGCTCCGCTACGCCGGCCAGGCCTTCGAGCTGCCGGTGCCCGGGCCGGCCGATCCCGACCCGAGCGAGCTGGTCGAGGGCTTCGAGCGGGCGCACGAGGAGCGCTACGGCCACCGCGATCCCGAGGGCGAAGTCGTCCTCGTCGACGTCGAGCTGGCGCTGGTGGTGCCGGGCCCGGCGCCGCGGCCGACCGCCGCTGCCCAGGGGATGGGCGAGCGCGGCAGCCGCCGCGTCTTCTTCGACGGAGACTGGATCGAGACGCCAGTCCTGCGCGGCGAGCCCGCCGCCGGCAGCGAGGCCGAGGGCCCGGTCGTCTTCGAGCTGCCCGAGGCGACCTTCGTCGTCCCCCCGGGATGGAGCACGAGCGTCGACCGACACGGAACCATCGTGAGCCGATGGACCCGATAGCGCTGCAGGTCCTGGTCGGGGCCCTCCGCGCCACCTGCGACGAGATGGGGGCGACGTTGATCCGCTCCGCCTACTCGGCCAACATCAAGGAGCGGCACGACTGCTCGACGGCGCTCTTCGACGCGGGCGGGGAGCTGGTGATGCAGGCCGAGCACATCCCCGTCCACCTCGGCTCGATGCCCGACGCCGTCGCCGCCGTGCTCGGGGAGAACCACGAGCCCGGCCGCAGCTGGATCTTGAACGATCCCTACCGCGGCGGCACCCACCTGCCCGACATCACCCTCGTCTCCCCCGTCTTCGCAGGCGACGACCTGCTCGGGTTCGCCGCCAGCCGCGCCCACCACGCCGACGTCGGCGGCCCGACGCCGGGGTCGATGCCGGCCTTCTCCCGCACCCTCGAGGAAGAGGGGGTGGTGATTCCCCCCACGGTCTTCGACGAGGAGACGCGGCAGCGGCTCGCCTCGCGGATGCGAATGCCCCGGCAGCGCCTCGCCGATCTGCGCGCGCAGGAGGCGGCGAACCGGGTGGGCGCCCTGCGCCTCGAAGAGCTGCAGCGGCGCCTCGGCTCCGCGCAGCTGCGCGAGGGGATGGCGGCGATCCTCGCCTACACCGAGCGCCGCACCCGCGCCGCGATCGCCGAGCTGCCCGACGGCAGCTACCGGGCCGAGGACATGCTGGAGGGCGACTGGGGCGGCGAGGAGCGCGACCTGCGCCTGCGGCTGGAGGCGACGATCGCCGGCGAGGAGCTGCGCCTCGACTTCGGCGGCACCGACGAGCAGGTCGACGGCAACCTCAACTGCCCGCTCTCGGTGACGAAGTCGGCCGCCTTCTTCGCGATCCGCGCCCTCACCGATCCCGACGGACCGCCTTCGGCCGGTGCCCACCGCCCGATCGAGATCCTCGCGCCCCCGGGCACGCTGCTCAACGCCCGCTTTCCCGCCGCGGTCGCCGCCGGCAACGTCGAGACCTCGAGCCGGGTCGCCGACCTCGTCCTCGCCGCCCTCGCGCAGGCCTGCCCTGGGCCGGCCCAGGGACAGGGGACGATGAACAACCTCACCCTGGCCAACGACGAGTTCACCTACTACGAGACGCTCGGAGGCGGCCAGGGCGCCTGCCCCGAGGCCGACGGCCCCAGCGCGATCCACGTGGCGATGTCGAACACGCTCAACACCCCGACCGAGGCGCTGGAGACCGAGTTTCCGTTGCGGGTGCGGGAGCTGGCGCTGCGCCGCGGCAGCGGCGGCGGGGGCGCGCACCGGGGCGGCGACGGGATCGTCCGCGAGATCGAAGCCCTGGCGCCGATGCGCTTCAGCCTGATCACCGAGCGCCGCCGCCACCGGCCGCGCGGCGGCGGCGAAGGTGAAGATGGCGCCACCGGGCTCAACCTGCTCAATGGCTCGCCGCTGCCGGGGAAGGCGGCCGGGGATCTGGCTCCAGGAGACCGGCTGAGGCTCGAAACGCCGGGTGGCGGCGGGTGGACTTAGATCACACTGCGTCCAGTTTTCGCAAATTTCCCGGTTTTTTAGTTGAGATTTCGCTGCACTTGTCTAGAATGCGCGCCTCCGGGTGGGCGGAAACGGCCCTAGAAGGCCAGTTCAACGCGCCCAACCCCGACTGCAACTAACGAAACTCGCTGGATTCACTTCAATGCCGATCGCTCTCAAGGAATGGGCTGTAACGGTCCGCGCTCTCGCGGAGGGCGAGCAGCTGCTTACTTTGCGCAAGGGCGGCATCCGCGAGGAGAACAAGCACTTCGAGCTCGAGCACGAGCGGTTCTTCCTCTACCCGACCTTCGACCACCAGCGGAACAACCTGGTCCGCGAATCCCACCACCCGGAGCTGCGCCGCGCGCTCGAGGAGGGTGTCTGGCCCGACGAGGAGCCGCCGCCGAAAGCGCTGCTCCAGGACGGCGGCATCCCCCAGCCCGACCGCGTCCGCCTGCGCGCCTGGGCCGAAGTGGTCGACCACGTCACGATCAACGACCGCCGCAGCCTCGACGCTCTCTCGCCGTACTACATCTGGACTCCGGACTACGCCGAGAAGCGGCTGGCCTGGAAGCGCCGGCACCCGCTGCACGTGCTGCTGCTGCGGGTCCACCGGATCCCGCGCCCGGTCACGGTCCGCGTCCGCGACGAGTACCACGGCTGCCGCTCCTGGGTCGAGATCGACCGCGAACTGCCCTTCGAGGGCACGCCGGTGATGGCCGACGAAGAGTTCGACCGCGCCCGCGAAGAGATTCGCAACAGATGCGGCGCTCCCGAGCCCGCGCTCGCCTAGCCAGCCTCGCTCCTCGCTAGCCTCGCCTCGTGTCTTGGGTTGAGACCGAGAGCCTGAGCTTCACCGCGCGGCACGACTCCGACGACTCCTCCTTCGCCGAGCGCACGCTCGACCGGCTCGAGGAGCTGCGGCTGCGGCTCGAAGACCGTTTCGAGCGGGTGCCGGAGGAGGTGACGATCGTCGTCCACACCAACCCGCTGTGGCTGACGGCCGCCCACCCCTTCCTCCCCGCCGCCCGCTGGTCGGCGGCCCCGGCCGGGCGCCGCTACCTCGCCGGCTGGCCGATGTCGACCGAGCTGCACGTCCTCAACGATCCCCACATGGAACGCCGCGCCGCCGGCGACGACTCCTACGAAGCCCTGCGCGGCACCGCCGAGCGCCTCTACGCGCAGATGACGATCGCCGCCAACAACACCGCCCTCCCCCCCTCCTGGACCCCGCGCCGCTTCGTCCGCTACCTGCGCTGGGCCTGGCTGGTCGAAGGCGGCGCCCAGTACTTCTCGCGCCAGGTCGGCCTCTACCGCGCGGCGACGATCCGCCGCCTGCGCGAGAGCGCCCGCCCTTCCTTCCCGCCCTCCCGCCGCGACGCCGTCATCCTCGGCGGCACGATCTTCGACCTGCTCGAGAACGAACGCGGCCCCGAGGCCTGCGAGCGCCTCGTCGCCAAGCTCCTCCCCCAGGGCCCCGAGGTCCAGCTCGAAGACGCCTTCGACGCCCGCTTCCGCGAGATCGAGGACGCCTGGCGCGACTACCTGCGGGAGATGGTCCGCGGCCCGGTCGTCGTCTGAGGCTCAGTTCACCTCGGTCAGCAGCCAGAGCAGCAGGAAGCCGCCGACCGCGACGGCGATCAGCCAGAAGGCGAGCTGCCCCGGCGAGGGACCCGGCGATTCGCCGCGGGCGAGACGCCGTTCGCCTTCCAGCTCGGCGACCTCGTCGCGCTCGTCCTCGAACATCACGTCGGCGAGCACCTCGCGGGCGCGCTGGGCGTCGTTGCGGTTGACCATCAGGTCGCGCGGCCCGCTGGAGAGGAAGTCGGGATTGTCGAAGCCGAGGCTGCGCTTCAGCACGCTGGGGATGCCGACCTCGGAAAGCAGGCCCTGCAGCATCTCCCCTTCGACCTCGTTGCGGGCGAAGGCGACCTTGACGAGGTCGCCGCCGCCGCCTCCTCCGCCACCGCCGCCCCCCTCGTCGCCCCCCGAGCCACCGCCGCCGCCGGGGGCGCCGCGCTGTTTCGCGTTCGCGGGAGGCCTATGTGACGTCGAGGTGGACATCGGCGATCTTCAGGTCCGCGAGGTCGTAGGCCTTCACGTCCGGCGCCTCTTCGTTCTCCAGCGAGACGATCACGTAGACCTGTTCGGGCCACATCCGCGCCTCGTTGACGTCGGTCTGCGAGGGATAGGCGGCGCTGCGGGTATGCGAGTGGTAGATGCCGATCAGCTCGTCGCCGGCACCTTCGATCTCTTTCAGCGCGTCGTACTGGCCCTGCGAGTCCATCTCGTAGCGCAGCGGGCTATGGGCGGCGTTCTCGACGCGGACCACGCTCGTCGCCGCGCCGTCGCGGCCGCCGATCATCCCGCAGCACTCGTCCGGCAGGTCCTCGCGAGCGTGCGCGATCATCTCGTCGATCAGCTGCTGGGAGATCTTCACGCGTCGAGGCTAGCGGACGGCGCCCGCTCCGACCCGGGCGAGGACTCGCTTCAGCGCCCCCCAGGCCGGCTTCGGCTTCCCGTTCTCGTCGAGCAGCCCCGAGTGCTCGCAGAAGGCGCAGATCGGGTCGGCGCTGGCGGCGTCGCGCCAGGCGAACCAGTAGGCGCCGGCGAGGCGCCAGCGCCGGCGCTGGGCGGCGAGGCGGGTGAAGGCGCGGGTGAGGAACCTGGCTTGACCGCGGAGGCCGCGGTCGAAGGGAGTGCGGACGCGGGCGGCTGAGGCGAGGCCGATCTCGCTGATCAGCAGCGGCGTCCGCGCGTCCCCCGCCTGGCTCATCGCCAGCCTCGTCATCCGGACCTCGTATTCGAGCCCGGCCACCGAGGCCGCATACGGATGGAGGGCGACGACGTCGAAGGCCGCCCGCGCTCCCGGCTGCCGGTACATCTCCGCCAGGAACTCCCAGGGCGGCGGCTGGCGCTCGATCGGCGCGAGGCCGGCAGCGACGATGACGGCCCCCGGGTCGCGGCCGCGGATGGCCGCAGCGCTCGCCCGCAGCAGGCGGACGTAGGCGCGCGGGTCGGGGTTCTGCCAGAAGGCCGGGAAGTTCGGCTCGTTCCAGATCTGCCAGCGACGGACCGCGGAGCCGTGCGCCGGAGTCTCGCGCCAGAGCTCGCCGTGGCTGCCGTAGCGGTCGACGAGCTTGCGCAGGAAGGCGCGCCAGGCGGCGAGGTCGCTGCGCCCGAGCGGCGGTCGCTCCGGGCTCGCGGTGACCCAGCTCGGCGAGCCCCCGACCTGGGGCATCACCTTGACGCCATGCGCCGCCGCGGCCGCCATCGCCGCGTCGAGGGCGGCGAAGTCGAATTCACCACGGCGCGGCTCGACCTCGTACCAGCGCACCGGCAGTCGCACCGCCAGCCCGGTGCGGCCGAGCCGCTGCCAGTCGCGCGCTTCCAGCGTCGCCTGCGGCACGACGCCGAAGAAGGGCTGGGCAGCGTGGGCACGCGCCGTCGGGACTATCAGCGCCAGCAGGGTCCCGAGCGTCAGCGCCAGCGCCGTTCGACCGCCGCGCCCGTAGCGAGGAGCGACCACGACGGCCTCAGCGGTGCCGCACCAGCGGCACCTGCGCGAGCAGGGTCTTCGCTCCCCGCATGCCCCCGACGAGTAAGGCCTTGCCGTGCCGCAGGAAGAGATCGTCGCCGGTGACCCAAGTGCCCGACCCGATCCTCATCCGCCCGCCCCGCCCGAAGCGCCGGTCCAGCTTGCCGGCAGGCGTGAGAGCGACCGCGGTCAGGTGCGATCTCGAGCCCAGCGGCACCTGCGAGCTGCCGACGACGACGGCGCGACCGTCCGCGGTTGCCGCAACCCCCGCCGCCGAGACCCAGCCGCCGGGAACACCGACTCGCGCCAGGCCGCCGTTGCCGTAGGCGCCGCTGACGCCGCCGTCCGGCCGCAAGCGCAGGACGCCGACCTTGCCGTGTTCGAACCCTCTCCCGCTGGTGCTGAGAGAGGCGGCGATCATCACCCCGCCACCCCGAAGAACCGCGAAGTCGCCGTGCGGGAGGAAGAAGGTTTCCGGCGGTTCGACCGTAGAGGGGATCGTGACTGCCCCCTGCTGCCCGAACGAGTGGTCGAGGCTGCCGGTCCGCGTTAGCCTGATCAGCCGCCGGAAGGAGCTGCCGTCCTGGAGGTAGATGGTCCCCTGCGGGCCCGACTTCAGCGCGGCCGGCTCCTCCGCCTCGGGAGCGGATACGCGGCCATCGACACCGAAGCTGGGATCCGGCTTGCCGCCAGGAAGCAAGCGCATCACCACCGGATCGCCTTCGATGACGTCGGCTCGGTACCCGATGCTGTCTCCGCTTCGACCCGCCACCGCGATCCGGTTTCCAGGCAGAACGGCCATCGCCGCGCCTTCGTCGTAGACGTGTCCAAGGTCGACTCCAACCTTCCCCTCCTCGCCGAACGAATCGTCAACCGAGCCATCAGGGAGCAACTGGGTGAGGATGGGATTGAAGCCGGTCGGATTACCCGCCGAACCCGTCGAGAGGACGAGAATCCTCCCGTTCGGGCGCACCGCTGCCGCGGTCCCGGGGAGGTCGACCTTGCCGTTCTTCCCGAAGCCGGGGTCGATTGCTCCATTGGCCCGCAATCGCGTGAGCCTCAGCTTGGATTCGTAGGCGCTGACGAGAAGAGTCCGCGACTTGCCATAGGGCAATGCATCGGTGGCGACGCCGAGGCCGCCCACCACCCGCTTGCCGTCCTGGCCAAAGGAAGCGATCGCCGTCGCCCCGGTGCAAAGCACCAAGATTGCCGCCAGGGCCGCCGCCTGCAACTGCCGCCGTCTCCAGTCCATCTTCTCCCGCCTCGCCTTTCATATTTTGCGAATTACGAGGCTTGGAAAACCCGGCGTCTGCAAATAGTTGCGATGGGCAAGCGGAGACGGCCGCTACCACCAGACGGTGGAGTCCAGGTTCTCGATCTCCTCGATCGGCTTCGTGTAGACGCCGGAGGAGAGGTACTTCCAGCCGTCGTCGGGGATCAGGAAGACGACGTTGCCGGACTCGAGCTCGCCGCCGATGCGGTGGGCGATCGCGGCGATCGCGCCGGCCGAGACGCCGGCGAAGACGCCCTCCTCCTCGAGCAGTTTCTTGGTCCAGACGATCGCGTCGCGGTTGTCGACCATGATCTTGCGGTCGAACAGCGAGATGTCGATGATCGGCGGGATGAAGCCGTCGTCGAGCGAGCGCAGGCCCTGGACCAGCTCGCCCTGTTTCGGCTCGGCGGCGACGATCAGCGTCTCGGGGTTCGCCTCCTTGAGGCGGCGGCCGTTGCCCATCAAGGTCCCGCCGGTGCCGAGGCCGCCGACGAAGGCGGTGACCTCGTCCAGCTCTTCGAGGATCTCGACCGCGGTGCCGTTGTAATGGGCCAGCGGGTTGGCCTCGTTGCCGTACTGGTAGGGCATGTAGAAGCTCGGGTCCTGCGACATCTCCAGCGCCACCTCGACGGCGCCGTTGGAGCCCTTGGCGCCCTCCGAGTAGACGATCTCCGCCCCGTACATGCGCAGCAGCTGCGTCCGCTCCTCGGTGACGTTGTCGGGCATCACCACCTTCAGCGGGTAGCCCTTGCGGCGGCAGATCATCGCCAGGGCGATGCCGGTGTTGCCGGAGGTCGGTTCGAGGATCGTGTGCCCCGGCTCGATCGCGCCCTCGGCCTCGGCGGCCTCGATCATCGATTTCGCGACCCGGTCCTTGACCGACCCGGTCGGGTTGTGCCCCTCCAGCTTCGCGTAGATCCGCACGTCGGGCTTCGGCGAGAACCGCGGCAGCTCCACCAGCGGCGTGTTGCCGATCGACTCGACGACGTTGCCGAACCGGCCTCCGCAGGGTTTGTTGAGTAGTTGCTCTCGCGCCATGGCCCGCCCTTTACTTCAGAAAGTGTAGCGGGGTGGGATCACGGTAGTGGGTCAGTTTGAAATGACCCCCATCGGCACCTGATCTAGCGCTAGGTTCCTCTCCGTCCAGAGAATCTAGCGGCGGGGGCGCTGCGCTAACAGCCCCCCGCCCGGCACCGAAAGGCGGAACCTTCCGATGCACGCGAAGCCTATGCGGAGGCACTGGCCTGCCGACCGCATCCCCCTCCAGCGTCCTGTTATGGCGCTGACGCTGGAGGTCTACCCCCACTGGCGCACGATCCCCGAACTGGCCCGTGAGATCGGCCCCTCCGGGGCGCTGACGCGGGCGGTTATCGAGCTGATCGGCCTCGGCCTGCTGGAGAGCCACGGCTCGGCCGTGCGCCCCACCAAGGCCATCGCCCACCTTCAGCGGCTGGAGCTGCCATGACGCTCGCAGAGCGATTCGGGGTCAACCTTCGCCGCGTCCGCAGGCGGGCCGGGATCTCGCAGTCCGAACTCGCCCTGATGACCGAAATGCACCGGACCGGGATCTGGATGCTGGAGAGCGGTAAGCGGGCACCGCGACTGGACACCCTCGTCAAACTCGTCAGCGCCCTCCAGTGCCCCGCTGACGAGCTGGTCGAGGGGATGCGCTGGAAACCCGACTTCAAGACCTACGGCGAGTGGGAGGTCACCGACCCCGGCGCTAGGCTTTGATCATGGCCAAGCGGAGCAAGAAGCCGGCTGACCTCAACCGCCTCGCCGCGGCGATCGTTGACGAGGCGACCGACGAGACGCCACAGGGGCGGGAGAGCGCAGAAGCGCGAGCCGGAAGAGAGGGTGGCCGTAAGGGTGGTCCGGCCCGGGCGAGGGCTCTATCCGCCGAGCGGAGGTCAGAAATAGCTAAAAAAGCCGCTCGGGCGCGGTGGCAGTAGCGTCCTCATCCGCGACCTGCATTTCAGCAACAAGTTTCTCGTCAATTTTGCCGGTCGCGAGTCCGTTGAGGATCACGAAGGGCTGTAGGAGAGGGTCGCGGAAACGGTAGAACCACCCTCGTTCCTCCCCTGATTTCTCTAGCGCGCGACCTCGCTTTTCGCCGGCGAATGCATTCATGTGGCGATTGAACTTCGAAATATCGACCTCTTCGCCCATGATCCGGGACATGGGCTCCCGCACCGACCCAGCCGTGAAGTGACCCAGCGGCCCCTTTGGCGCGAGGGCGCAGGCAAGCATGACCTGCTCGAACAAGGTGTCTTTCCGCGGACTGCGGGTTGCCTTCTGGTAGGCAGTCTGAATCGAGTGCTGCGTTTTGCTGACGACCAACTCCACGGCGCGGCTGACATCTATGTCTTCGATCATGTCCCGGTCGTCGGAGACTGCCCGCTGTCCAGCGTGTAGCGCCAACGAGTGGGTGTAGAAGGGCAGGCCCTCAGATAGACGGGCGATCCGCTTCCGCGCGTCGGGCTTGATTTCCAGTAGCAGCTCGGAAAGGCCCTTATCCACGATCTCTTCCAACTCGGCTGCAGACATGCGAGGCAGGTGAACCTGGTTCAGCGCTCTGCCAACGGAGTAGTGATCCCCAAGCAGGTCATCGACGGAATCGGCAACCCCGACCAGGACCAGCGTTACGGGGGTGGCGTGGTCGGACAGGGTCTTGATGGTGTCCGCCAAGAGCGAGAGGCCGGGGTCATCCTCAAAGCGATCAAGCTCATCGATGATGATCAGCGCCTGAGAATCAAGACGCTCTAGGGCGTAGCGGATCTGCTCGGGTTCACTGGGCGCTTGGTCCTCCCAATCGCCGTTCCCATTCCATTCCAGCTCCCGAAAGATGTTGCTCCAGAGCGTCGCGAAGTCGTCAGTGGTCTGGCAGTTCACCCCAATCGATTTCAGTTTGAAGTTGTCGAATCCCTCGAAGACCTCTGCCAAGACGTTCGCGAGGGAGGTCTTGCCCACCCCACGCTCCCCGTAAAGGATTACGTGCCGTCCCTTCTGGCCGACCGTGTTGATCACGTCCAGCACCTGATCCATCCGCCCGCCGAAGAAGGAGTAGTCGTCAATAGGCGCCCCAGGCGTAAAGACCGAACCGACTTGGGCGATCTTTCGCAGCTTGTCCGTTGGCTCGGGTCGTTTCGCCATCGTCAGGACCGCGGAAGTTACAGTAAATGGCCTAGAAGTGCAAGTAGGTTGTCGTTAGCTGTGCGGCAGCGGGATTTTTCCGTCCGAACGGTCAAGCAGAATGGTCAATATGAACCGGCTGAGCACCGAGAAGCGGGCGCAAATCATCGGCTGCCTCGTGGAGGGCAACAGCATCCGCGCCACCGTCCGCATGACCGGCGCAGCCAAGAACACGATCACGAAACTGCTCGCTGACCTCGGCGAAGCCTGCGCGGAGTATCAGGACGGCGTGCTCCAGAACCTCCCCTGCAAGGTGCTGGAGGCCGACGAGATCTGGAGCTACTGCTACGCGAAGCAGAAGAACGTCCCGGAGCAGTTCAAAGGCACCCCCGGCTATGGAGACGTTTGGACCTTCACCGCGATCTGCGCGGACACGAAGCTCGTCCCGAGCTGGCTGGTAGGCGAGCGGACCTCCGACGATGCCGAATACTTCCTCACCGACCTGGCGAGCCGGTTGGCTGGCCGCGTCCAACTGAGCACTGACGGGCACGTCATCTACGAAGGGACGGTCGGTCCGTCCTTCCGGCACAACATCGACTGGGCTCAGATCCAGAAGCACTACGCGGCCGACCCCAAGCAGACCGGCAAATACAGCCCCGGCGTCTGCATTGGGACCAAGCGACGGACGATGAAGGGCGAGCCCGACCCCGGCCGGATCTCAACGAGCTACGTCGAGCGCCAGAACCTCACGATGCGCATGGGGATGCGGCGCTTCACGAGGTTGACGAACGGGTTCAGCCGCAAGGTCGAGAACCTGTCTCACGCGGTCAGCCTGCACTTCATGCACTACAACTTCGCGCGCCCCCACAAGGCCTTGAAGGAGCGCTACCCGCGCACGCCGGCGATGGCTGCAGGGGTTGCCGATCACATCTGGTCTCTGGAAGAGATCGCGGCGCTGCTGGATTAGATGCCTTCCTTGCTCCACCAGGCGGGTACGACTGAAGGGTGGAACTCATAATCGTCTTATCTCAACTCAATGTGGGCGCCGCGCTGGCACTCGCCTTCTATCTCGCTCGGCGGCGTTGATTCCGACGACGAAGGGCAGCGGGCCAGAGGCCGTTCAAACTGACCCACTACCGGGATCACTAAGGTTCCCGCATGGAGTGGGAGTTCACCTACGTCGACCTGTGGCTCGGGGTTGGCAAAACCAGAGATCTGTTGGGCGAGCGTCAGGCAGAAATCGCGCGTCTAGGCGAGGAAGGCTGGGAGCCTGTCGGGGAGATCGCATTCCAGCACCGCGAAGCTAATGTCGTGACCATCGTCAACGTCAGACAATTGATGTTCAAGCGTCGCGTGCCCTTGATCGACGACCTGCCCTCGCTTTTGCCTTCAAACTGACCCACTACCGGGATCACGTTCACCTGCTCCGGGACGACGTGCCCCCCGCCGGTCCGGGACGCCTACCTGCAGGGCCACTTCGCAGACCAGAAGGAGTTGGTCAACCGGGTCGCCCATGTCGTCTCCACCCACAGCGAGCACGGCAAGGCCCCGTATCTCACGAAGAAGATCCACCAACCAATGCCTCGCCCCACCTCAGCAGTCGCCACCCCGATCCTCTGCGGGGACTGCGAGAGATGGGGTTGTCATAGCAGCCGTCACCGAGGCTGGGTCCTCGCCAGGCTGACGTTCAACGAGCTGCGCGAGCGCCTCGGCCCGTCTTCTAAGGATTGAGCGGGTGCCGAGAGGTTCCACCCACAGGGGTCGCAAGATCAGGGAGCGCGTCCTTGAGAAGGGCAGGGATGCTGACGGCAAGCCCTGCTGCTTCTACTGCCGAGCGGTTGCCGAGCCGCAGATCACTACCTCCGCTCTCAGAAGGCGCCGCTGATGGCGAGGAGAACCAGGTCGCTGCCTGCAGTCTCTGTCACTCTCGGGAGAAAGCAAATGCCGACCGTCTTCATGGGGTCTAACTGGCTTGCGGAAAGTTGCGAAGAAGTGGGCGGCCGAGCGCCGCCACGGTTCGTAGACTGGGCGAGTGGGCAATCGCTTCAAGGTCACCGGCAGAAGGACGGTCACCCAACCGCATTCGACCTACCCGGAGGATCTGCGGGACTGGATGAAGAAAGGCTTCAAGGCTCTGGAGGTCACGGTCAAAGATGCGGAGACGGGCCAGGTCATCGAGATCGGCCCGTTCCCGTTCACGGATGACAAGCCGGAACACAAGCGGAATGTCGAAAAGATGGCGCTGGAGGCAGCGGCTAAGGTTGTGAGGAGCCAGCGCTGATGGCGAAGCGCCGTCGCACCTTTCGCGGCAACACCGTCCCAGTCATAGGGCTGATCAGGCGGAATCCCATCTCCGGCATGGGGGCGCGTGGACTTTCCCTGACTTCACTGGCCGGCATGCTTTGCCTCTGGCTCGCGATCTCGTCGGCGAGCGCATCGCCGCCGACGAACACCGAGCCATGTGACCGCGCCAGCACCAGAACCGTCCTTCGCTCCTTCATCGGGGCGTCCAACGGCGGCTCGTTCGAGAAGCTCGATGCGCTGTTCGCACCCGAGCCCGACTTCCAGTGGTACTCGGCCCCTGCGCCGGGACAGCGCCTCGGGGCAGATGCGAAGCGACGCGACACTCTCGTCCCGTACTTCCGACGTCGCCACGCCGCAGGCGACAGGCTCCGCCTGCGGACCTTCGACTGGAACGGCAAGTCAGCCCACTGGAGCAACTTCGGCTTCGTAGCGCTCCGGTCGAAGCCGCAGGCCGGCGGGTGGATCCGCAGCGAAAGCAAGGGGACCGCGATCTGCGACGGTGGCCGTCCGAGGCTGATCACCATCAGCCTCGGCGGGCGTCCCCTCCACTAGCTTCGGGCAACCGCCTCGATTAAGGTCGGGCCTATCGATTGGATTTGCCCTGGAACGGGGAAGTAGACGCGCAGCCCGTGCAGCCGCGCGGGTTGCTGTCAATTCGAGCGGAGGGATTCGATGAGAAAGACCCGGCTGACCGCGCTCTTCGCGGTCTTCCTCTTGGCACTTGCGTCATTGGTCGTGGCGGGATGCGGAAGCAGTGACGACGAGACCACCGCCGGTGGTGGCGGAGGCGGAGGAGGCGGCGAGCCCCTGACCGTGGGCTCGGACATCCCCTACCCGCCCTTCGAGCAGGGGAAATCCGGCAACTACACCGGCTTCGACATCGAACTGATGGAAGCTATCGGGGAAAAGATCGGCCGCACGCCTGAATTCCAGGACACCTCGTTCGAAACGATCTTCCGCGACGTCGCCCAAGGCAAGTTCGAGGCCGTGATCTCGGCCGCGACGATCACCGATGAACGCGAGAAGGCCGTTGACTTCTCCAACCCCTACTACCTCTCCGAACAGGCTGTCCTGGTCAAAGAAGGGAGCGACATCAAGTCCCTCGAAGACCTGGAAGGCAAGACCGTCGGCGTCCAGCAGGGCACGACCGGGCTGGAACTCGCCAAAGAAGAACTGGGCAGCGCGGAAGTGCGGCCCTTCCCCGAAGGCCCTGACGCGGTCAACGCGCTCAAAGCCGGCACCGTCGAAGGAGTCGTTATCGACGCGCCGGTGGCACAGAACGCGGTCGAAAAATCCGGCGGGATCGAAATCGCCGAAAAAGTCCCGACCGAAGAAACGTACGGAATCGCCGTCGCCCAAGGCGAAACGGAACTGCTCGACGAAATCAACAAAGGGTTGAAAGAAGTCGAGGACGACGGCACCTACAAAAAGATCTACGAAAAGTGGTTCAAGCTCGAACCACCGAAAGCGATCTTCAGCGAAACCCACGAAGCGGAATAGCCACCGGGCAGTTGAGCTGAGAGAGAAGGGGCGCCATGATGGCGCCTCTTCTTTTTCTCGGGCAGCAAGCAGGAGAGGGCGATGAGCGAATTCTTCCAGCAGTACTTCGACTTCACCGTCATGGGGGACCACTTCGGGGAAGTCCTCGATGGCTTCTTCAAAAACCTGCTGGTCTTCGTCGTGGCGGCGATCCTGGCGCTGATCTGGGGGCTGATCCTGGCCTTGATCCGCCAGCTGCCCGGCAAGAAATTCATGCCGCTGCGGGGGTTGACGATCGCCTACATCGACGTCTTCCGCGCTGTTCCGATCTTGATCGTGATCCTGCTGATCTCGGGCAGCCTGCCGTTCCTCGACTTCCTCCCGAAATCGATCCGCATCCCCCAGTGGTTCGGGCAGCCCGATCCCTACTGGTACGGGGTAATGGCGCTGACGCTCGTCTACGGCGCCTACATGGCCGAGGTCTACCGAGCCGGGATCGAAGCGGTGCCCGGCGGCCAAGTCGAGGCGGCACGATCGCTGGGCATGACCCACGGCCAGGCGATGCGCCACATCGTCGTGCCGCAGGCGGTCACCAAGATCCCGGCACCGATGCTGAACGAATTGATCTCGCTGCTCAAGGACACGACGCTGGTCGGCGTGATCGCTCTCGGGGAGTCGGTGCTGATCGGCCGCGAAATCCAGTCGGAAACCTTCAACAGCTCCGCCTACATCCTCGCCGGCGTAATGTTCCTGGTGATCACGCTGCCGATGGCCCGCCTCGTCGACTACCTGATCAAACGCAACCGCGGCCGCGTCACCCGCGGCTCCCACATGGAGGTGGCGTGATGGCGACGGAGGCGATGGTCAAGCTGGAAGGGATCCACAAGCGCTTCGGCCCACTGGACGTCCTCAAAGGCGTCGACATCGAGATCGCCAAGGGGGAAGTCGTCTGCGTGCTCGGCCCGAGCGGCTCGGGGAAGAGCACGCTGCTGCGCTGCGTCAACCTGCTCGAGCCCCCCGAGGAGGGCGAGATCTTCGTCGCCGGCAACGACATCTGCAAGGGCCCCAACAGCGGCAGCGGCGAGCAAGGATGGAAGCTCGACTTCGTCCGCCAGCGGGTCGGCATCGTCTTCCAGCAGTTCAACCTCTTTCCCCACAAAACGGCCCTGCAGAACGTGACGCTGGCACAGGAAACGGTGCTCGGGCGCTCCAGCGCCGAGGCGCGGGCGAAGGCGACCGAGCTGCTGGAGCGAGTCGGCCTCGGGGACAGGCTCGGCCAATACCCCGAAACGCTCTCCGGGGGCCAGCAGCAGCGGGTGGCGATCGCCCGGGCGCTGGCGATGGACCCGGAAGTGATGCTCTTCGACGAGGTGACGAGCGCCCTGGATCCCGAGCTTGTGAAGGAAGTGCTCGACGTGATGCGCGAGCTGGCCGACGAAGGAATGACGATGATCGTGGTCACCCACGAGCTCGGCTTCGCCCGCGAGGTCGCCGATCGCGTGGTCTTCATGGACGGCGGCGTGATCGTCGAGGAAGGTCCGCCCGCGCAGGTGCTGGAGAGCCCGCGCGAGGAGCGGACCAAGCAGTTCCTGGGGCTGGTCCTAGAGCGCTGAAGCGCTAGTTCGCCCCGCCGGCCATCGCCGGCAGGATCACAACCGTGTCGCCGTCTTTGACCCCGGTCTCCAGGCCCTGCAGCACCCGCACGTCCTCGTCGTTGAGGTAGACGTTGACGTAGCGGTTGAGCTCGCCGTCCTCGCCGAAGAGCTGCTCCTGGGTGTCCGGGAACTCGCCGGTCAGCGAGCGCAGAACCTCGCCGACGTCGGAGCCGGCGGCCTCGACCTCGGACTGGCCGCCCGTCTTCGGGCGCAGCAGTGGGGGGATGCGAACGATTGCCATGAGGGCGGGGATCCTACCTATGAGGCGATCGACTGGCGGTCGCCGCCGGCACCCGAGCAAAAGGCGTCGTAGTCGGGGAACTTGCCCATCTCCGACTCCGGGACCTGCTCGGCGTTCTCGCCGCAGATCGGGCAGTCGGGGTCACGGCGCACCTTCAGCTCGGTGAAGCTGGTGCCGAGCGCCTCGTAGAGCAGCAGGCGACCGACGAGCGGCTCGCCTTTGCCGAGGATCAGCTTGATCACCTCGTTGGCCTGCAGGGTGCCCATCGTCCCGGCCATCACCCCGAGCACCCCGTTGGCGGAGCAGCTCGGCGCCAGCTCGGCCGGCGGCGGGGTCGGGTAGAGGCAGCGGTAGCAGGGTCCCTCGAAGGGGACGAAGGTCGAGATCTGGCCGTCGAAGCCGAGGATCGAGGCCGAAACGACCGGCTTGCGCAGCCGCACCGAGGCGTCGTTCAGCAGGTAGCGCGTCGGGAAGTTGTCGGCGCCGTCGACGACGATGTCGTAGTCCTCCATCACCTCGAGGATGTTGCTCGCGTCGAGGCGTCCGTTGTGCTCGACGACCTTGACGTCGGGGTTGAGCTGCTCGATGAAGATCCGGGCCGAGGTGGTCTTCGGCATGCCGATCCGCTCGGTGTTGTGGATCACCTGGCGCTGCAGGTTGGAGGCGTCGACCACGTCGTCGTCGACGAGGCCGATCGTCCCGACGCCGGCAGCGGCGAGGTAGAGGGCGGTCGGCGCGCCGAGGCCGCCGGCACCGAGCAGCAGCACCTTCGCGTTCAGCAGCTTCACCTGGCCGTCGACGCCGACCTCCGGCAGCAGCGTGTGGCGCGAGTAGCGCTCGCGCTGCTCGGGGGTCATCCCGGAGGGCGAGACGACCGGCAGACCCTGCTCCTGCCACTGCAGGATGCCCCCGCTCATCGAGGCGACGTTCTCGTAGCCGAGCTGCTGCAGCTGCGCGGCGGCGATCGCGGAGCGGCTGCCGGAGCCGCAGTAGAGGATCGTCCGGGCCGACTTGTCGGGCGCGGCGGTGGCGATTTCGTCGGCCAGAAGCCCCGGCGGCACCAGCTTGCCGCCATCCAGGTGGGCCTCCTGGTACTCGTGCGGCTCGCGCGTGTCGATCAGGACGACGTTGCCGCCGTTGATCTCCTCGGAAGCCTCGAAGGGTTCGATCTCCTCGATCGTCTGAACGCGCTTGGTGTCGATGGCCATTGAAATCCCCTAATCCGGATCAGCTTTAACTTCAAAAAGTATAGCGAGACCTGCTCGTTCCGTCTTGAGCAAAGAAAAAGCGGCCCCGCGCAAAGTCCCGAGGCCGCTTGATCTTCCCGAGAAGCTGCTGCGCTCAGCTGAAGCTGGGGCGCATCTGGCGCAGGCGGCGGACCCGCTCCTCGATCGGGGGGTGGGTCGAGAAGAGGCCGGCGATGCCGCCGCCCTTGAACGGCTTGACGATGTAGAGGGGCTCGGCGGCCTGGTTGACCTGCATCGGCATCGCTTCCGCGCCGGACTCCAGCCTCAACAGGGCGCTCGCCAGGGACTCCGGGTTGCCGCAGATTTCAGCGCCGCCGGCGTCGGCCGCGAACTCGCGCTGGCGCGAGATCGAGAGCTGGATGATGCTCGCCGCGATCGGGGCCAGCAGCACCATCGCCAGGCTGCTGACGAGGCTCAACGGCGAATTGTCGTCGTTGCCGAACCACATGAACATGTAGGCGAGGTAGGTGATCGCGGCGCCGATCGCCGAGGCGACCGACTGGATCAGGATGTCGCGGTTGCGGATGTGCGTGAGCTCGTGCGCGAGCACGCCGCGCAGCTCGTCCTCGGAGAGGAGCTTGGTGATCCCGCGGGTCACCGCCACCGCCGAATGCTTCGGGTTGCGGCCCGTCGCGAAGGCGTTCGGCTGGTCCTGGGGGATCATGTAGAGGCGCGGCATCGGCAGGTCAGCGCGGGTCGAGAGTTCGCGGACGATCTGGTAGAGCCGCGGCGCTTCCGACTCGTCGATCGGCTTCGCCCGGCTCATCGCCAGCGCCATTTTGTCGCTGAAGAAGTAGGAGAAGAAGTTGATCGCGAGGGCGACGAAGAGGAAGGTGAGCGCGGTGCTCGGCCCGCCGATCGCGGCGCCGATGGCAACCAGCAGGCCGCCAAGCGTGGCCATCAGGATCGTGGTCCGCAGGGTCGCGCCCCAGGTGGATTGCTTGGTGGTGGTCATCTAGTAGTCGCTCCTTGGGAGTCGGGGTGTCAGTCAAGTATGCGGCGGAAGGGCGAGATCTCCTATAGGTGGAATCCCCCTTCCCGCCCCGGGCAGACCCCTAGGCTTGGGCGATGACCTTGCTGGTGATCGGGCTGGCGCTGGTGGTCCTGGCGCTGGCGCTCGCCCTCGTGCGGGAGCGGCGACGGCTGCGGCCGCTCGAGGACCTCGTGGAGGCGATGGAGAAGGTCGACCTCTCCTCCCCCCGCCTCCACCTCCCCCCTTCGATCGACGGCGTCGGCGAGACCGAGGAGGTGGAGCGAATCGAGCTCGCCTTCCTGCGGATGATGCGGCGGCTGGAGGCAGAGCGGCGGCGGGCCGGCTCGGCGGCGCTGCACGCGCAGGAGGAGGAGCGGGCGCGGGTCGCGCGCGACCTCCACGACGAGGTCAACCAGTCGCTGACCGGTCTGCTGCTGCGGCTGGAGGCGGCGCGCGAGGCGGCGCCGCCGCAGCTCGAGGCCGAGATCGACGAGACCAAGGCGCTGGCGAACCAGGCGATGAACGAGCTGCTCTCGCTGGCGCGGCAGCTGCGGCCGACCGCGCTCGACGACCTCGGCCTGGCGGCGGCGATCGGCGGCCAGGTCGAGCGGCTGGGACGCGGCGAGATCGAGACGTCGCTGAGGACCGAGGGCGGCTTCTCCGACCTCGGCGACGACGCCCAGCTGGTCGTCTACCGGGTCGCCCAGGAGGCGCTCAACAACGCCGCCCGCCACAGCGGCGCCGCCGCCGTCGAGGTGCGGCTGCGGCGCGCCGGCGACGGCGGCGTCGTCCTCGAAGTCGCTGACGACGGGCGCGGCTTCGCCTTCGACGAGTCCGAGCGCGGCCTCGGGATCGGCGGCATGCGGGAGCGCGCCCTCCTCGTCGGCGGCGAGCTGACGATCGAGTCCCGCCCCGGCGCCGGCACCACCGTCCGCCTCGAGGTCCCAACCTGATGCCGACGGGACGATTTCCCTCCATATAGGGGTACTTTCGGCCCATCGGCGATAGTGGTGGGTCTATGCGCGTGCTGATCGCAGACGACCATGGGATCGTCCGCTCCGGGATCCGGTTGCTGTTGGAGCGACAGCCGGACATCGAGGTGGTCGGCGAGGCGGGCGACGGAGCCGAGGCACGGGACCTGGTGGTGCGGGAGCGGCCGGACTTGGCGATCCTCGACGTGAAAATGCCGAAGCTGACGGGGCTGCAGGCGACGCGGGAGATCAAGAAGCAGGCCCCCGAGGTCTCGGTTCTGATCCTCTCGATGCACGACGACGAGCGCTACCTGTTCGAGGCGCTGAAAGCGGGCGCCTCCGGCTACGTGCTGAAGGCACAGGCCGACACCGACCTGCTGGCGGCGATCCGCGCGGTCGAGCGCGGCGAGCCGTTCCTCACCCCGGAGGCCCAGCGGACGCTGATCAAGGACGTGCTCGAGCGCGGCTCCAGCGGCGAGGAGGAGCTGACGCCGCGCGAGGAGGAGATCGTCAAGCTCGTCGCCGAGGCGCACACGACCAGGCAGATCGCCGAGGTCCTCCACCTCTCCGAGAAGACGGTCGAGAACCACCGAGCCAACGCGATGCGCAAGCTCGGCATGCGCGACCGGGTCGAGCTGGTGCGGTACGCGATTCGCCGCGGGCTGATCGAGCCCTGATCGCCCGGCGGGGCCATAACCGACCTCTTCAGTAGGATTTGAAGTCGATGCTGTTCTCGACCAAAGCCGAGTACGGAGTGCGCCTGATGGTCGAGCTGGGCCGCCAGCCCGGCTCGCAGCCCGTCAGCCTCGGCTCCGTCGCCGAAGCGGAGAACCTGCCGCTCTCCTACCTGGAGCACCTGGTGGCGAAACTGCGCAAGGCGGGCCTCGTCACCTCCACCCGCGGCGCCCACGGCGGCTACCGCCTGGCGAAGCCGGCGGCGGAGATCAGGATGGACGCGGTGGTCGAGGCGCTGGAAGGGCAGATCGCGCCGATGGAGTGCTTCCACGACACGCCGGAAGGCAAAGTCCTCTGCTCGCACGAGTCCGACGGCGACAGCGCCTGTTCGACGAAGCTGCTGTGGATGCGCGTGCAGGGCGGCGTCAGCAAGGCTCTGGCCGGAACGACGCTCTCGGAGCTGGTCGAGTTCTCGACCAAGAGCGAGCCCACCCGCGCGGCAGCGCTCGGCAGCGTCGCGTAAGAACGCGGCTCCCCGGAACGCAAACTTGAAACCCCAGAAACGGAGCGAAATTGGCTGAGCTGGAGATACGGAACCTGCACGTGGAGGTCGAGGACAAGAAGATCCTCAAAGGCCTCGACCTCGACGTCGAGAAGGGCAAGGTGCACGCCCTGATGGGGCCGAACGGCTCCGGCAAGTCGACGCTCGCCAACGTGATCATGGGCCACCCGGCGTTCGAGGTGACCGAGGGCACGATCGCCTTCAAGGGCGAGGACATCACCGAGGCCGCCCCCGAGGACCGCTCGCAGGCCGGCCTCTTCATGGCCTTCCAGTACCCCGTCGCGATCCCGGGCGTCTCGGTCAGCAAGTACCTGCGGATGATCATCAACGCCCAACGCGAGGCGCGGGGCGAGGACCAGATCAAGATCAAAGACTTCGCCCGCACCGCCCAAGAGGCGATGGAGCTGGCGAACATCCCCAAAGACTTCTCCAGCCGCTACCTCAACGACGGCTTCTCCGGCGGCGAGAAGAAGCGGATGGAGCTGCTGCAGCTGGCGCTGCTGCGGCCGGAGATCGCGGTCCTCGACGAGACCGACTCCGGCCTCGATATCGACGCCCTGCGCACCGTCGCCGAAGGCGTCAACAAGTTCGCCGGGCCGGACATGGGCGTCCTGATCATCACCCACTACCAGCGGATCCTGCACATGGTCAAACCGGACTCTGTCCACGTCATGTACCAGGGGCGGATCGTCAAAGAAGGCGGGCCGGAGCTGGTCGGCGTGCTGGAGGAGAAGGGCTACGGCTGGATCAAAGAGGAGGTGGAGGCAGGCGCCGCCGCCTGACCTCCCCTGACATGGAGCCGGTGACCGCAAAGAGCCCGACCGTGGCGCCCTTCTCCATCGAGAAGGTGCGCGCCTCCTTCCCGGCGCTGGAGCGCGAGGTCAACGGCAAACCGGTCGCCTACCTCGACAGCGGCGCCAGCGCCCAGCGGGTGCTGGCCTCGATCCAGTCGGTCGACCGCTACGAGCGGCGCCACCACTCCAACGTCCACCGCGGCTCCCACACCCTCTCGGCCGAGGCGACCGAAGCCTACGAGGGGGCGCGGGCGACGGTCGCCGACCACATCGGCGCCGCCGACCGCCGCGAGGTCGTCTTCGTCCGCAACGCGACCGAGGCGATCAACCTCGTCGCCCGCGCCTGGGGCGACGCCAACCTCGGCGCCGGCGACCGCATCGTCCTCACCGAGATGGAGCACCACTCCAACATCGTCCCCTGGCAGCAGCTGGCCGAGCGGGTCGGGGCCACGATCGACTGGGCGCCGATTAACGACGAGGGTCGACTCGACATGGGCGCCTTCGCGGCGCTGCTGGAGCGCGGGCCGAAGCTGGTTGCGGTCGCGCACGTGTCCAACGTGCTCGGGACCGAGAACTCGGTCGCCGAGATCGCCCGCCTCAGCCACGACGCCGGCGCCAAGGTGCTGGTCGACGGCGCCCAGGCGGCGCCGAAGCTGCCGCTGAAAACGGCCGAGCTCGGCGCCGACTTCTACGCGATCACCGGCCACAAGCTCTACGCGCCGACCGGGATCGGGGTCCTCTGGACCCGCCTCGAGCTGCTGCGGGAGATGCCGCCCTTCCTCGGCGGCGGCTCGATGATCCGCAAGGTCGGCCGCGAGGGCACCACCTACGCCGACCCGCCGGCGCGGTTCGAGGCGGGGACGCCGGCGATCGCGCAGGCGATCGGGATGGCCTCGGCGCTGCGCTGGCTCGACATGGTCGGCATGGAGGCGGTCCGCGAGCACGAGGAGCAGATCGCCGACTACGCCCTCGAGCGGCTCGCCGAGGTCCCCGGCCTGCGCATCTTCGGACCGCCCCGCGGGCCCGGCCGGCTCGGCCCCGTCTCCTTCGAGATCGAGGGCATCCACGCCCACGACGTCTCCGAGATCCTCGACCGCCACGGCGTCGCCGTCCGCGCCGGCCACCACTGCGCCCAGGTGCTGATGGACCGGCTCGACATCGCCGCTACCGCCCGCGCCAGCTTCGGCGTCTACACGATCCCCGAGGAGATCGACCGCCTGGTCGAGGGGCTGGAAGACGCGCGAGGCGTCTTCGGGCTCTAGCTCGCCGGCGGCAGGTACCTGGCCGCGCGGAACGGCAGCGGCCCGGTCACGCAGCGGCGCTTTGCCCTGTGAGGCGGCTTGACCGTGCGGACGCGGAGGTAGGCACCGGTCACCGCGTCCTCCGCGACCGTCCCGCTGACCGAGATCCTTTCCATGAAGCGGGTCTTGCCGTGGATCCTCCCGCCCGCGAACTCGACCTCTTCGAAGCTGCCGCCTTCGCCCAGCTTGGTGAAGTCCGAGGGGCCGGCGAAGAGAGCGTGGCTGGGCGCAACCTTCCTCGCCCTGCCGATCCGGCACTGCGGAACGAAGGTCCCGCGGATGCCCCCCACTTCGTCTCCGATCACACGCAGGAAGGTCTCGGTCGATTCGTCTTTTCCGTAGTAGACGGGCCTTTCGCCGCTGGCCGGGGCGCCTCCGCCGCCGAACGGCAGGTAGCGCACCGCCTGAAAGGTCGAGTCCGGGGCAGTTTCGCAGTGGAAGCCTTCTTCGACGATCTGGTGGAGGTAATAGCGCCCGGCGAATCCGTCGCCGGCGGGTTCGGCGCGGAGTCCTCCGAGACCGCCCGGAATCCCCGTGCCGAAGCCCTCCGAGTCGCTGCTCATCAACCATGGCGACGCGAATGCGCTGAAACCGCCGGGCCCGACGCCTTCGCGCGGTTCGGTGAAGAAGCATTCGGTGTCGGCGGCGAGCTCGACGATGTAGAGCTGCCCTTCTTCGGCTTTGAAGGTGATCGCGTAATCCTCCGTGTCGCCGACGTAGAGCGTAGTCTCGGCCCGCGCCGATCCGGCGCCGAGGAGCGTCGTCGCCAGGACCGCGATCAGGACGAGTCGTCGCACCTTCTACCTCTTCCCCGAATTCGGCTTCGCTAGCCTCGGTGCATGGACGAGCTCTACCGCGACCAGATCCTCGAGCACTACAAGCGGCCGCACAACTTCGGGCGCGTCGAGGACGCGGACCTCGAGTTCGAGGACACCAACCCCTTCTGCGGCGACGAGCAGCATGTGACCATCAAACTCGACGCGGACGACCGAGTTGCGGAGGTCGCCTTCGAGGGCAAGGGCTGCGCGATCTCCACCGCCGCCACCTCGCTGCTGACCGACGAGCTGGTCGGGATGAGCCGCGAGGAGCTGCTGCGGCTGCCGAAAGACTTCGTCCTCGAGCTGCTCGGGATCGAGATCTCGGCGACGCGGATGAAGTGCGCGATGCTCGGGCTGAAGATCGTTAAGAGCGCCTCCCTCGGCAAGTCAGCCGACTGGGAGGACGAGGGCGAGGCCGGCGACCCGACCGAAGCGGTCGCCGACCTCGGGCAGATCTAGAGCAGCCCTTCCTCCTCCGCACGGGCGAGCGTCGCCTCGCTCGGCTGCATCACCGCAAAGAACGCTCCGAAGCTGTCGCGGAGGACGGCGAAGCGGCCGGCCGGGATGTCCATCGGGCCGAAGACGACGTCGCCTCCCAGCTCCTTGGCTTTGGCCACGGCCTCGTCGGTGTCGACGCTGCCGAAGTAGACGAGCCAGTGCGAGGGCACCTCCGCGGGGACGCGGTCGCGGATGTCCAGCATGCCGCCGACCCGCTTGCCGCCCAGGCGCCACTCGACGTAGGTCCCCATCTCCCCCATGTCGCGCTCGTCCGCCTCCCAGCCGAAGACGGCGCCGTAGAACTGCTTGGCCCGCTCGGGATCGCGGGTGTTGAGCTCGTTCCAGCCGACCGTGCCCCGCTCGTTGACGAGTTCGGCGCCGGCGAAGGTGCCCGGCTCCCAGATCCCGAAGAAGGTCCCCTCGGGGTCGGTGAAAAGGGCCAGCTTGCCGTAGTCGGAGACCGCCATCGGCTCGGCGATCTGGGTGCCGCCGTTCGCGGAGATCGTCGCCGCGGTGGCTTCGGCGTCGACGACGGAGATGTAGGTGCTCCAGGCGGGCGGCTGCCCCTCCTGCATCAGCGGCATCACTCCGGCGATGTCGTAGCTGCCCATCTTCGCCCGCCGGTAGCCGCCCATTTCAGAGGAATCGGGAAGCTCGGGGATCTTCCAGCCGTACAGGCCCCAGTAGAAGCGCTCGGCCTCCTCGAAGTCCGGCATCGCCAGGTCGACCCAGCAGGGGGTCCCGGGCAGGTAACTGGTCCTCTCGCTCATCCTCAGAATCCTTTCGTCGCGGGGGTCATGTAGATAAGACCAGACGGGCGGGCGAAACTCATCGCCGCGGGAGGCCCACCCGGCCGCCCCGCTAAAATCCGACCGTAGAAGTAGGATTAAGTCTCGATCCGCACTAGGCCGTGACTGGCGGCGACTGGAGCACCACCCTCTTGAACGACACCGCAGGAACCAAGATCCCCGTCTGCCCGGCAGCGGAGCTGTCGCCCGGCGCGATGCGCCTGGTCGAGCACGACGGCAAGAAGATCGGCGTCTTCAACTGCGAGGGCACGCTGTACGCGATCGAGGACCGCTGCTCGCACGACAACGGGCCGCTCGCCGAGGGCGAGTTCGACGCCGCCGCCTGCACCGTCGAGTGCCCCCGCCACGGCTCCCTCTTCGACCTCAGCACCGGCAGGCCGAAGACGCTCCCAGCTTTTCAGCCGGTGCAAACGTTCCCGGTAGAGATCGAGGACGACACCATCACCCTGGAGGTCGACTGATATGGCAACGCCCGAGGTACTCGCCGAGAAACGCGAGCTGGCCGGCATCAACGCCGACTACAAGGAGAAGTTCGGCTTCCACGACTCGGAGTCCGGCTACGCCTACAAAGCTCCAAAGGGGCTGACCCGCGAGGTCGTCGAAACGATCTCCGACTTCAAGGAAGAGCCCGCCTGGATGCGCGAGTTCCGGCTGAAGGCGCTGGAGCACTTCGAAAGCCGCCCGACCCCGAAATGGGGCGGCGACCTCGACCAGATCGACTTCGACGACATCCACTACTTCGTCCGCGCCTCGGAGAAGAACAGCCGCGACTGGAGCGAGGTCCCGGACGACATCAAAAACACCTTCGACCGGCTGGGGATCCCGGAGGCCGAGCGCAAATTCCTCGCCGGCGTCGGCGCCCAGTATGAGTCCGAGGTCGTCTACCACCAGGTCAACGAGAAGCTCGAGGCCCAGGGCGTGATCTTCACCGACATGGACACCGCCCTGCGCGAGCACGAGGACCTCGTGCGCGAGCACTGGGCGACGATCATTCCGCCCAACGACAACAAACTGGCCGCACTGAACAGCGCCGTCTGGTCGGGCGGCTCCTTCGTCTACGTCCCCGCCGGGGTCAAGGTCGAGATGCCGCTGCAGGCCTACTTCCGGATCAACACCGAGAACATGGGCCAGTTCGAGCGGACGCTGATCATCTGCGAGGAGGGCGCTGACGTCCACTACATCGAGGGCTGCACGGCGCCGGTGTACTCGAGCGACTCGCTGCACTCGGCCGTGGTCGAGATCGTCGCCAAGGAGAGCAGCCGGGTTCGCTACACGACCGTCCAGAACTGGTCGCAGAACGTCTTCAACCTCGTCACCAAGCGCGCGGTCGCGCACGAGAAGGCGACCATGGAGTGGGTCGACTGCAACCTCGGCTCGAAGCTGACGATGAAGTACCCGTCGATCTACCTGCTCGGGCCCGAAGCCCACGGCGAGATCCTCTCGATCGCCTTCGCCGGCGAGGGTCAGCACCAGGACGCCGGCGGCAAGATCATCCACGCGGCGCCGCGGACCTCGTCCTCGATCTTCTCCAAGTCGATCTCCAAGGACGGCGGCCGGGCGACCTACCGCGGCCTGCTCGAAGTCGCCGACGGGGCGAGCGAGTCTCGCTCGAAGGTCGTCTGCGACGCGCTGCTGCTCGACGAGGACTCGCGCTCGGACACCTACCCGACGATCCGGATCGACGAGAACGACGCCGACATCGGCCACGAGGCGACCGTCTCCAAAATCGGCGACGAGCAGCTCTTCTACCTGCAGAGCCGCGGCCTCGACGAGGAGGAGGCCTCGAAGATGATCGTCAACGGGTTCATCGAGCCGGTGACCAAGGAGCTGCCGATGGAGTACGCGGTCGAGCTCAACCGCTTGATTGAGCTCCAAATGGAGGGCTCCATTGGCTGAGCAGGCCTTGGCCCTCCCGCCCCTGCCGAATCAGAAGACGAAGGGCTGGGAATTCACCGACATCTCGGAGCTCGATTTCGATGCCTACGGGGCGACCGAGGCGGTGCCGGTCATCGCCGGCGGCGCTGGAGCAACGGTGCTCGACCTCGCCGAGGCGGCTGATTCTCACCCGGACCTGGTCGGCAGGCTCGGGACGCTCGTCCCTAGTGACGATCCGTTCGTTGCCCGCAATGAGGCGGGCTCGCGCAACGGGGTGCTGATCCACGTCGCGGCCGGCGTGGCGCTGAGCGAGCCGATCCAGATCGAGGTGCCCGTCGGCACCGCAGGCGCCGCGATGAACTGGCGGACGCTGATCGTGCTCGAGGAGGGCGCCGAAGCCGAGGTCTGGGAGCACTGGTCCTCGCCGGACGATGAGGTCGACGCACTCCTGAACTCGGTTGTCGAGCTGGCGGTCGGCCAGGCGGCGACCCTGCGCTACGTCAACACCCAGGACATCTCCGAGAAGAGCTGGATCTTCGCCACCCAGCGCGCCGAGGTGCAGCGCGACGGCCGCCTCGACTGGGCCGCCCTCGGCTTCGGCTCGGCCCGCGGCAAGGTGCGGATGGAGACCAAGCTCGCCGGCCCGGGCTCAGAGGCGCGGGTGACGGGCGGCTACGCCGGCGGCGCCGGGCAGCACCTCGACTTCGACACGCTGCAGGAGCACGCGGCGCCGAACACCAACTCCGACCTTGCCTTCCGCGGCGTTCTCGCCGCCGGCGCCACCGCCGTCTGGCGGGGGATGATCAAGGTCGACCCGGGGGCGCAGCAGACCGACGCCTTCCAGGAGAGCCGCAACCTCCTGCTCTCCCCCGAGGCCCACGCCGACGCCATCCCCGGCCTGGAGATCCTCGCCGACGACGTCCGCTGCACCCACGCCGCGGCGATCGCCCAGGTCGACAAGGACCAGCTCTTCTACCTCACCTCCCGCGGCCTCGACGACGAGACCGCCAAGGCGCTGATCATCGAAGGCTTCCTCGAGTCCCTGGTCGAACGCCTCGCCGAGGGTCCGGTCCGCGACAGCATCTCCGAGGCGCTCGAGACGCGCCTCGCCGAGATCCTCTAGCGCCCTTCCTCCTCGGCGTCTTCCCCGGACCAGCGCCGCTGCGCAACCGCACTTCGGACGATCGCCCCGACCACGATCAGAATCGGGATCACGTAGAGGGTCCAGAGGTAGTGGGCGACGTGGGCTGACGGCAGCACCTCTCTCCCCTACCCGTTCGAGACGGAAAGCAGGTAGAGGCCGAAGCAGGTGAAGGCGACCATGACCGCGAGCATCCAGTACTGGGAAGCGGTCGCTTTGCGGTAGTCGGGCCAGTAGACGAGGGCGCGGTCGTGGGCGAGCATCAGGCCGATGACGTGGCCGATCACGAGGGCCGCGACCTGGACGTACCAGATCGTGTTGGCGCTGAGGATCGAGTAGTCGACTTCCCAGCTGGCGGTACCGAAGAGGTCGGTGGTGCCGGTGCCGAGGGGGTCGGAGAGGAGGAAGCCGAACTGGGCCTGCTCCTGGAAGACGAAGAAGCTGAAGTAGTGGGCGACCAGGTAGGCGAGGGCGATCGGGATCAGGGTGTGGCCGAAGCCGGTGCGGAGCTTGGCCAGCGAGGGGGCGCCGGGGACGGTGCGCATCCCGCGCACGCCGAGCAGGTAGACGAGGCCGACGCCGGCGAAGCAGGCGAGCATGAAGAGCGTCTCCCCCCAGCGCAGCGAGCCGGTCGGCCCCAGCCCGGCGTCGGCGAGCCAGCCGACGACCGATTCGAGCGCGTCCTTGAACGCCCCCTCCTGGCCGCCGTCGAAGCTGGTGGTGGCGATCGAGGCGACGACGACCGCGACCGAGCCGGGGATCGCCGCCCAGCTGGTCGTCGCCGAAAGCGGCCGACGCCGGTGCAGCCGCCCTCCACTGGTGCCGAAGATGCCGAGCCGGCCGAACATCCCGAAGTAGACGGCGAAGGTCTCGCCGCGCTCGCACCAGGTCTCGACCCCGAAGGCGGCCATCATCGCCAGCGTGTAGGCGCTGTAGACGAGGGCGGCGACGGCGGTGGCGTGCGGTTCGATCCCGATCCCGCCGGCGCCGTAGATCACCTCGAGCCAGACGACGCCCAGGAGGCCGATCGCGGCCGGCCAGCGGCCGAGCTTCTCGGGGTAGGGCAGGTGGGCCGGGGGCTGGCGGGCGATCGCGGTGAAGGCGGCGCCGCCGGCCCGGCCGACCGCGCGCCAGGGGTTGAAGGGTCGGAAGAGGTCGCCGAAGATCGCTGAGAAGAAGGGGAAGCCGAGCCAGCAGGTGACGAAGAGGAAGGTGAGGGCGAAGTTGCGATCGGGGGCTTCGGTGCCTTCGAGGCCGGCATAGACGGCGACGCCGAGGAGGAAGATGCCGAGGGCGCCGCAGACGATCTGCAGCGGCAGGCCGAGGAGCACCGCGGAGAGGCGCTCCCCCAGCGGCCGCCGGTGCTCGTCCTCTAGCTTCGGCTCCCGCCAGGCCGCCGAGAGGGCGAAGAAGGAGGCGATGAGGACGATCGATGCCGCCCACGCGAACAGCCAGGCAGGGATCGGGAGATCCTGCCTGGATGCAAGCGCGTGGGCGAAGGGGATGAAGCTCACGGTTCGACCCGCAGCTCCAGGATCTGTTCGGCCTCCCCCTCCAGCTCGGCCTCGAAGATGCCTTCGAGTTCGGCCGGGAAGGCGAAGCTGACGGTGCCGCCGGCGGGGACGTCCTTCATCAGGTCGTAGCCGTGGACGTGGATCTCTTCGGCGATTGCCGACTTCACCCTGAAGCGGACCTCGTCGCCCTTGTTGACGTCGATCTCAGCGACGCCGCCGACCGGCTTGCCGTCCTTGCCGACGACGATCGTCGTCACTTCCGGCTTCGGGGTGGCTTCCCCGCCCCCGGCCTTGTTGGATTCCTTGCCGGCGGCGCTGCCGCTCGTGGTCGTGTCGCTGCTGTCATCGCCCCCGCTGAGGACGATCAGCAGGACCACCGCAACCACCACCAGGACGGCGCCGACTACTGCAGTTCGTGCGTTCATGCTCGCTCCTTTGCCTATGCGTGGCCTGGCCACGCGTTCCGTTTCGCTGGTCTAGGCGGCGAGCGGCGGCGGGCGCTGGGCGAGGCCGAGGGCGATCAGGAGGCCGCCGGCGGGCGCGTGGGCGCGGGGCGGCTTCGGCAGGGCCGGGCGGCGGTCGGCGTCGCGAGTGCGGCGACGGGAGCCGGCGATCCGCTCCGAGAGGCGGACGATCGCCTCGCAGCCGGGGTAGTGGCCGAGCAGCAGCGTCAGCAGCAGGCCGAGCAGCGGCAGCGCCGGCAGCAGGAATGTGGCGAGCCCGGACACGCGGCCAGGATACTGTCCCGCCTCAACGCTCCTTAAATGCGCCCAGGACGAGACAACATCGCCGCCCCCGACCTGCCGACCGGCCTCGCCTGGGTCGGCGCCGAACCGGAGTCGATGCCGACGCTGACGGCCGGCGGACCGGCCCTGGTCCACTTCGTCGAATACGCGCAGCTGAACAGCGTCCGCACCCTCCCCTACCTGGCCGAGTGGCACCGCCGCTATCGCGAGTCCGGCCTCAGCGTGATCGGCGTGCAGGCGCCGCGCTTCCCCTTCGCCGCCGAGCCCGAGAACGCCGCGTCGTCGTTGCGAGGGCTGGGGGTCGAGTTCCCGGTCGCGATCGACGCCGACCACGAACTCTGGGCCGCCTACGGCTGCGAAGGCTGGCCCAGCCTCTTCCTCTGGAGCCTCGGCGGCTTCCTCTCCTGGGCCCACTTCGGCGAGGGCGAATACCGCGCGACCGAGGAAGCGATCCAGGCCGAGCTGCGGGAGATGGACGCGCTGCAGGACCTGCCCGAGCCGATGGCGCCCCTGCGCGCCTCAGACGGCCCCGGCGCCCGCGTCCTCCCCCCCACCCCCGAGCACTTCCCCGGCGGCTCCTGGCAGCGGGCATGGGTCGCCGGTGAGGACGGCGAGGACCTGGCGCTCGATTACCAGGCCGGCGGCGCCTTCGCCACGGTCGAGGGCGAGGGCGAGCTCCGGGTGGAGATCGACGGCGAGTGGCGCACCGTGCCCGCCAGCCCCTCCCCCGGCCTCCGCACCCTCGCCGAGCACCCGCGCCACGAGGCCCACAGCCTCGTTCTGCGCCCCAGCCCCGGTGTCAAGATCTGGTCGCTCAGCTTCGCCCCAGGCATCCCCTAAGGAGGAACCAGTGATCACCAAGACCGACTTCATCGGCATCCCGTCCACCGACGCCGAGCGCTCGCGCGTCTTCTACGGCGAGACCCTCGGCCTCCGTCCCGACGATCGCGGCCGCTTCGAATTCTGGGCCGGCGACACCTGCTTTGCGATCTGGGAACCGGCCAAACAGGGGATGGAGTTCGCGCCCCAGAAAAACGCCCACCCCGCGCTGCACGTCGACGACGTGGAAGAGGCGCGCAAGCAGCTGGAAGCGAAAGGCGTCGAGTTCAACGGCGACACCTTCGACACCGGCGTCTGCCACATGGCGCTCTTCACCGACCCCGACGGCAACGACCTGATGCTGCACAACCGCTACGCGCCCTACGAGGACTGAGCGGGTGCGGCGCTTCCCTCTTCTGCTCGTCCTCTGCGCGCTCGGCGCCGCGATCTTCGCGGCGCCGGCGCTGGCTGCAGACGCCAACCGGGTGCCGCCGCAGATCGAGCTGACCCCGGCCGGACAGGAAGGGATCGTCGGGCCGCGCTCGGAAGCGCTTGCCTTCTTCTCCACCAGCGAATCCGAAACGCCCGGCGAGGACACCAGCGCCGAATACCGGAAGGGCAGCAAGGTCACCTTCGCCTGCAGCCTCGACGGGCGGCCGATCCGCTGTCCCGCCGAATATCTGGAAACGACGTCGGTGGGAATCGAGTTCCGTCCCGCGGAGCGCAGGCGAGGGCGGGAAAAGCTGTTGCCAGGTCCCTTTTACGGCTCGGTGCCGATGCCCAAGAGGCTCCCCGCCGGCCCCCACACGGTCACCGTTGTCGCCACCGACGAGGACGGGACCGACCCGAACCCGCCCAGCGTCACCGTGACGATGGACCGGACGCCGCCCAGCGCGCCCGAGCTGACGCAGAAGCCGCCGCGCCGCAGCTGGATCCGCAAGCCGGTCTTCCGCTTCTCCGCCAGCGACGACGTGCGGTTGGTGAGGAGGCGGGGAGAGCCGTTCACCGCGTCGCTGCGGCGGCTACAGCCGCCCGGCCTGGTCTGGAAGAGCAGCGCCTTCGCCGACTCGTTCCTCTCGGTCTGGTTCCCCACCTGCCCGACGCTGCTCACCTGCTCCACCCGCGCGCAGGCGAGCTACATGGTCAGCGAACACTGGTACAGCTACGGCGAACCCGAGCGGCTGAACGCGGGGCTCTACGAGCTCCGCGTGCGCGCCTGGGACGCGGTGCTGAACAGATCGCCGCTGACGACCTATCGCTTCCGCATCCTGCGGGGTAAGGCCCGCTGATCCTCAGGGGGCGACGGTGAACGGCCCCGTTACCGTCACCTTCTTCTGCGTGTTGGCGAGGTTGACCTGGGTCGAGAAGCGATAGGCGCCGGGCGGAGCGTCGGCGGGAACGTCCCAGCGCTGGCAGTGGCCGACTTCGCCTGGGCCGATCAGCCAGGTCACCCCCATCACGGATTCCGGGCTGGGCGGCAGCGGCACGGGCGCCCAGGCATTGCCTTCGGCTCGTTCGAGGTCGAGGTACCCGTGCGTGGACAGCTGACCGGCGCCGGGGTTCTCGAGCAGGCCCCAGACGGTTTCCCCGGGCCGGACGCTCTCCGCGCTGACCTCGATCTCGACTTGGTTGCTGCGACGCAGGACGCGGAAATAGTCGCGATAGGCGACGTGCCGGCGACCATCGAGGGTGACGATGCGGAGGTCGACGCGGTAGAAGCCGGGATGGTCGGCGGAAAAGGCGATCTCCAGCGGCTCGAGGTCCTTGATCCGGTGGACGCGCCAGCGCCGGGTGCCGATCGTGCGCTTCACCCGGCCGCTCGCGTCGACGGCCCGGGCGATGGCGAAGGCTCGCCAGTCGAGGCTGAGGACGCGAGCGCGTTCGTGCTTGCCGCCGAAGCGGTAGCCGAAGCGGCTTCCCTCGAAGGCCAGCGGCGAGCGGTCGATCCGGTGGATGCCGAAGTTGCGCGGGCCGAAGGGAAGTTCTCCCTGCGGTGGCGGGTGCTGATGCGGCATCTCGCGCAGGGGGGCCTCGTAGTCGCGGACGAGACGCTCCCGGCAGAACGACGGCGCTTCCGCTGCCGCGGCCGGCGCGCAGGCGAGGGCTGCCAGGAGGACCCCGACGATCCAGACCGGCGCCAACCGGCGCCGCCGCGAACCCTCAGGCCCGCGCCGCGACCTCGTCACGGATCTCCTTCGGGAGCATGAAGCGGACGTCCTCGTGGACCGTCCGCAGCTCGGAGACGTCCTCGGCGCCGCGCTCGCGGAAGAAGGAGACGAGGCTCTCGACCAGCTCCTCGGGAGCGGAGGCGCCGGAGGTGATCCCGACCGTCCCCACTCCCTCCAGCCACTCCTCCTGCACCTGGGTGTGGTTGTCGATCAGGTGGGAGGCGGCGCCGTGCTCGCGCGCGACCTCGACCAGGCGATTGGAGTTGGAGGAGTTGGTCGAGCCGATCACGAGGACCAGGTCGCACTCGCGGGCGAGCTGCTTGACGGCGATCTGGCGGTTGGTGGTCGCGTAACAGATGTCGTCGGACTTGCTGGCGACGATGCCGGGGAACTTGGCCCGCAGGGCGGCGATCACCTCGGCGGTCTCGTCGACCGAGAGCGTGGTCTGGGTGATGAAGGCGACTTTGTTCGGGTCCGGGACCTCGAGCGCATCGACCTCGTCGGCGGTTTCGATCAGGACGATGCTGTCGGGCGCCTCGCCCGTCGTCCCTTCGACCTCCTCGTGGCCCTCGTGGCCGACCATGATGATCGTGTAGCCCTGGGCGGCGAAGCGGCGGGCGGAGACGTGGACCTTGGTCACCAGCGGGCAGGTCGCGTCGATCGTCCGCAGCTGGCGGGCGGCGGCGTTCTCGTGCACGCTTGGGGCGACGCCGTGGGCGGAGAAGACGACGATTGCGCCCTCGGGCACCTCGGTCTCCTCCTCGACGAAGATCGCTCCGCGCTTGGCCAGCTCTTCGACCACGTGCTTGTTGTGGACGATCTCCTTGCGGACGTAGACGGGGGCGCCGTGGAGCTCGAGTGCGCGCTCGACGGTTTGCACGGCGCGGTCGACCCCGGCGCAGTAGCCGCGTGGGGCAGCGAGCAGCACCCGTTTCGGGCCCGTGAGGGTGGCAGGCATTCCTTCAGGGTACAAGGCTTGGCTGCCCGCAAACTCGGGCATAAGTAGCCTTGCGCAATGGCAACTTCCGGCCGCCATCTCGATCGACTCACCGCCGTCGACGCCTCGTTCCTGACCAACGAGAGCTCGAGCAGCCACATGCACGTCGGCGCGATCCTGATCTTCGAGGGGCCGCCGCCGAAATACACCGACCTGGTCGAACACGTCCGCAGCCGCCTGCCGCTGGTCCCGCGCTTCCGCCAGAAGCTGGTGGTGCCGCCGCTGGAGGCCGGCCGGCCGCTCTGGGCCGACGACGTCAACTTCAACCTGACCTACCACATCCGCCACACCGCGCTGCCCGAACCGGGCGGCGAGGAGCAGCTGAAACAGCTGGCCGGGCGGGTCTTCTCCCAGCAGCTCGACCGCTCGAAGCCGCTCTGGGAGCTGTGGCTGGCGCAGAACCTGGAGCGCAACCGCTTCGCGATCCTGACCAAGACCCACCACGCGATGGTCGACGGCGTCTCCGGCGTCGACATCGGCACCGTCCTCTTCGACCTCGAGCGCGAGGCGAAGCCGATGGAGCTGGAGGACGACTGGGTGCCGCAACCCGAACCGGGAACGACCGAGCTGGTCGCCCGCGGGATCGCCGACGCAGTGGCGGCGCCGGTGAAGCTGGCCGAGCGCGCGGTCGACGTCGTCCGCAACCCGGAGACGACGGCGCGCAAGGTGGTCGAGGGGCTGGAGGGCGTCGGCGAGATCGTCAGCGCCTTCGCCGACCCGGCGCCGGACGTGCCGCTGAACGAAGGGATCGGGCCCCACCGCCGCTACGTCTGGTCCCGCTCGGAGCTCGCGACCTTCAAAGGGATCAAGGACACCTTCGGCGGCACCGTCAACGACGTGGTGCTCGCGGTGGTCACCGGGGCGCTGCGCAGGTGGCTGCACGGCCGCGGCGTCCGCACCGAGGGGCTGGAGCTGCGGGCGCTGGTGCCGGTCTCGATCCGGGGCGAGGACGAGCGCGGCAACCTCGGCAACCGGATCGCGCTGATGCGGGGGCCGCTGCCGGTCTACATCGAGGACCCGGTGCGGCGGCTGCGCACGATCAGCGACGCGATGGCCGGACTGAAGCGCTCCAAACAGGCGCTTGGCGCCGAAGTCATCTCCCGCTTCAACGACTTCGCGCCGCCGACGATCCTCGCCCAGGCCTCGCGGATCAACTTCTCCACCCGCCTCTTCAACCTCATCGTCACCAACGTGCCCGGCCCGCAGGTGCCGCTCTACGTCCTTGGCCGGGAAATGGAGGAGGTCTATCCGGTCGCCTTCCTGCCGCAGAACCACTGCCTGGCGGTGGCGATCATGAGCTACAACGGCAAGGTCGGATTCGGCCTCCTCGCCGACTACGACTGCATGGAGGACATCGATGTCGTCAGCAACGGGCTGAGCGAATCGCTGGCCGAGCTCGAGGCGGCGGCCGGCAAGTCCGCCAAGGCCGCCTGACCCCGCTCCCTAGGCTTCAGTCCATGCCACTGCTCCTCGTCATCCTCTTCATCGTCGTCCCGATCGCGGAGCTCTACGTGATCATCCAGGTTGGGCAGCTGATCGGGGTGGTGCCGACCCTGTTCCTGCTGCTGGCGGACGCGCTGCTCGGCTCCTGGCTGTTGAAACACGAGGGGCGCGGGGCATGGCGGCGCTTCAACGAGGCGCTGGCGGCGCGCCGGTTCCCCGGGCGAGAGGTGGCCGACGGGGCGCTGATCATCGTCGGCGGCACCCTGCTGCTGACCCCGGGCTTCATCACCGACATCTTCGGCCTCTTCCTGCTGCTGCCGCCGACCCGGGCGACCGTCCGGCGGCTGCTGAAACGGTTCACCATCGGCCGCTTCGCGGTGGTCGGCATGACCACCGGCGGGCCGAGCCCATTCGGAGCGCCCCCGCCCGGGGAAGCCCAGCGACCCAGCCGCGACTACGACTTCGAGGGAACGGCCGAAGAGGTGCCGCCGCAGGCCGACGGCGACCCCCGCCTGCCCCGCAGCGATCGGGACTGAGATGGGCGGCGAGGAGCGGCAAACCCGGCGCCTTCTCCTCCGCCCGCCGACCCCCGCCGACCGCTCCCTCTACCACGCCCACTTCACCCGACCGGAGGTCGAGCGCTGGCTCCGCCCCTCTCCCCTGCCGCCCTTCAACTCGGCCGCCCTCGACGAGCTGGTCGAGGGCGATCGCGCCCACTGGACCGACCACGGCTACGGCCCCTGGATCCTGGTCGAGAAGGGGACAGGCACCTTCGCCGGCCGCGGCGGCCTCCACTGGACCGTGGTCGAAGAAAGAGCGATGGTCGAGCTCGCCTGGAGCGTCGAGCCCGCCCTGCACAGCCGCGGCTACGCAACCGAGATGGCGGAGGCGGCCGTCGCCTGGGCGCGCGAGCTACGGATCGAGGAGCTGGTGGCGCTAGTCCTGCCGGCCAACGCCGCCTCCCGCCGCGTCGCCGAGAAGGTCGGCTGCGAGGAGGGCGGCGAAGTCGAGCACGCCGGGTTGCCGCACCTGCTGTTCCGCCTGACGCTCGCCCACTGAAGCGGCGAGTCCGCTACCGAAGCAATCGAGTCGAGGGTACGAGCGTGATTCAAAGGCCACCCTTCACGAGCCTGTCGAGGGACCACGCGAACTGCCTGTTCACGCTGACCGCAATGCCGATGTAGAAGATGGTGAGGGCAGTCCCGAGGATGAAAGCGACCAAGCCGACCTCGTTCATCTCGCAGAGCTGGGTAAGCGCCAGATAGCCGAGGCAGGCGCTGGGGACGACCCCGAAGAACCCGTAAGCAAGCGGCATCACGAGCATGTTCTGGGTTCGCAAGCCGGCGTCGTGATCCCACAAGATCGCGCTGATGGCACGCTCCCAGGTCGGAAGCTGCTCGTATCCAGACAATTCGGTCAGCGCCGGCCAGAGATCGTCACGAAGGTACTTGGCTATGTAGTTGATGAAACGGGCGTTGTCGGTGTGGACGAACCCAAGGACGCTCGTGACCAGAGGAACCACCGCCAGGAGCGAGACATCCGCCTTCTCTGACACAACCACCCCGACGATCGCGCTGATGATGGTTCCGGCTCCCAAGATGAGCGTCAGCTGGGACCCGACCCGACTCGTGATCTCGGCCCGTAATGCGGTGAACTCGGCGATCAGCGCCTGGGCTGCGAGGTCAGCGGAACCGTGTTCGTGTCTGAGGTCATAACGCGACATGGCTTCGCCTTCAGAGACCCTAACATGGTGTGCAGTGGGTTCCAGGCAGGCCAAGACCGGCGCTCTTGATCAGCTTCGCAACATTCTCCGGGAGAAGGCAGGGTGCGGTTCTGACCTTTCCTACCTTGGTCCCGGCTTCCTCATCGGGCACCCTGGAGACACCCGTCCGCGGGACGTCGGTGACCCCTATCTCTTCTATGCGCAGGTGTGCGACGACATATTCGAGTCACCCATCGACACGACTTCCGGCGAAGGCGCACCTCTGGTTGAGGGAGACCTCGTCTACCTGTCCTTCATTCGGACCTTCGCCGCCCTGGACAACCGCATCGGCACCGCCCTCAGTCAGATCGCATTTCTGCCGTTCATCCGCAACTGCCTCGGCGCCAACGTCTTCATCTCCCTTCCCACGGGGGTGATCGGCAGCACCAACCGCCGGGGCCGGCGCGGATCCCCCTTCGCCCTGGCCGACCCATTTGCAACCGACCCTTCGTTCGCGGATCCCCTGATTCCGGAGATGAGCGCTCACGACCAGTACCGCGCCTTGGCGGAGGCGTGCCTGTTACTCGGGATGCAACTCGGATCGGTCATACCCACCGCCACGCTGTCGATCGACAGCCCACTCCTGCGGGATAACCCCGATCTCACCTTCTGGTGGGACGCAAAAGCTGGTGAAACCCTGACGACGATGCCCTCCGACCTCGACGAGGTGGCCGCAGAGCCGCGATTCCTTCCCCTCCTTCCTGAGGTGACCAAAGGCCGGTTCGCGGAGCCCCCGGAGTCACCCGCTCGGGAGATCCGTCTTCCCGGCGGCGACAATTTCCTTGTCGGTCAAGATCGCTCCGGCAGACAGGTAACGGTGGCAAACGCCTTCACCGATGTTCATCCGGATGACAGCGACTGCGCCGTCTGGCCAGACGTTGCCATGCTTAATTACACTTCGCTCACGTATCCGTATTTCGCAGGGGCCGACTCCAGCTCGATCTTCAACAGCTCACGTCCAGCCTGCACGCTTACGCAAGAGGTCATCGAATGGCGTCACTCCGAGTTCCACGAGACCGTCTTCCTGGTCGACCTGAGCGCCAACGTCCCTCCAGAGGTTCTCGACCGCGCGCGGGCCGGCATCGAAGCCGGCGGCAACGTGGTGACCTTCATCGGCGAGGAGCTCTGGAGCTTCGACGCACAGAACGAGGGCGTCGATGTCGTAGTCGGTCCACTGCCGTATTGCGTGAGTGCCCATACCCGGAATCGGGAGGTCCTCGTCGAATCCCTGCGTTACCACCTGCAGCTCTTGGAGCGCCGCGCGGGCAACAACCCATACCTCGCAGGCCTCGCGAACCACGACACCATGCCGGTTCTACCAGAGCTTGCGCCCCTTCTGTACACCTGTTACGCCTTCCTCCCGCGGGCGGTAACCCTCGTCTTCTCGGGCTCGGAGTGGAATGCCCAGACGGTCACGAATCCTGAGTTCGGCTTGAGCACCACCGAGCGCCTCCGGAGCATGAGGCGGACTCTTGGTCCCGAGGTGCGGGCGCTGTTCAACGACGTTCCGGTGCCGTGGCTCGAACTGGCAGACGGAGAACGCCATGCGCACCTTCTCCCCCTCAACGAGAAGCTGGCACGCCTGCGATCGACCCTGCGGGTGGATGGCTCGTGGGACTACGCCTTCTGGGCTGCTGAAGGCGACGATCCGGGTTGCTTCGGCTACCGCCGAGAGAGTCGGGACCGCAGCACGCGGCTGCTCGTAGCGGCCAACCTGAGCGAAGCGACTGTAGAAATTGAGACGCAAGGTAATTTCGACTGGGCCTTGGAAGCCTCACCTTCGGGCCTCGAGACACGAGTGCTCCCGGGATCCCAAGTCGCGATCCGCCCCGACATCTCGCTGGTGCTGGCCAGTCGCCCAGAGAGGTAGCCAGCCGCCTAGAACCCGAGGGCGAACTTGGCGTCCTCGGTCATCATTTCCGGGCTCCAAGGCGGGTCGAAGACCATCTTGGGGTGCACGGCGGTGACGCCGGGAAGGTCGCCGACGAACTCGCGCATCTGCTCGGAGACCTGGGGGCCGATCGGGCAGGCGGGGGTCGTCAGGGTGAAGGTGACGTAGATTTCGCTGCCCTCGATGTTGACGTCGTAGACGAGGCCTAGGGAGACGAAGTCGAGGCCGAGCTCGGGGTCGATGACCTCCTCGAGGACCTCGTAGACGTCCTCCTCGGTCAGGGTTTCGTCGTGGGGGTCGGTCGCTGGGGTCTGCTGGTCGGGCGCGGGGGCCTGCTGGTCGGCGGCTGCGGGGTTCTCGGACATGGCCCCATGGTAGCCGGGAGCTAACGCGGCTCCCGGGGCGGCCCCTGGGACGCGGGCGCCAGCTCCAGCTGGTACCAGCCGACGTCGTGCCAGGCGCCCTGCTTCCAGCCGATCTCGCGGTTGACCCCGACCAGCTCGAAGCCGAGGCTCGCGTGCAGGCCGCAGCTCGCCTCGTTCGGCAGGGTGATCCCAGCGCAGGCCATGCGGAAGCCGCGCTCGTGGAGGCGGTCGAAAAGGGCCTCGTAGAGGGCGCGGCCGACGCCGACGCCGCGGGCCTCCTCGGCGACGTAGACGGAGACGCTGGTGCTCCAGCGGTAGGCAGGTCGCTCGTTGAAGGCGGTCGCGTAGGCATAGCCGGCCACCCGTCCCTCCCGCTCGGCGACGAGCCAGGCATGGCTGGCGCCGTAGCGCTCGATCCGCGCTGCCAGCTCGGCCGCGTCCGGCGCCCGTTCCTCGAAGGAGACGGGGGTGTCCTCCACGTACGGCGCGTAGATCTCCGCGCAGGCGGCGGCATCGCCCTGGGGGTCGGCATCGCGGATCGTCAGCTCGGCCATGGGGACGGCAGTCAATCACTAGGCTGCGCGGCATGAGCGAGCAGGGTCAGATCGTGCGGCGGTCGATCGGGGTCGTCTTCGACGACGGCGGGCTGCTGGCGCTCACCTCGCACACCCCGCCCGGTGCCGAGGCGCACGGCGAAGAGGAGGTCACCGCGGTCCTCTGCAACCCCGACGGCGCCCCGCTCACCTTCGAGGAATCGCTGCTCTCGACCGAGTACGGCGAGGACGGGGTGCAGCGGCGGGCGACGCTGGAGCTGTGGCCCGACGTCGAGGAGATGCGGCCGCTGCGCGGGGCCGGGACGCTGATCAACTCGGTCCGCGTGCGCCGACAGGGAGTCGACTCGCTGATCGCCTTCTTCCGCTGGTCGGTCGAGGGGCGCGAGGGCCTCGGCACCTACGAGGTCGCCCGCAGCGCCGATGGCTGAGTCCCCAGCCAACGGCCTACGGGCCGTCGTCTCCGACTTCGGCGGCGTCCTCACCACGCCGCTCCTCGCCGCCTTCGCCGCCTTCCAGGACGACAGCGGCATCTCGCCGGAAAACCTCGGGCTGGCGATGCGCGAGGGCCTGGCCGAGGGCGAGGAGCTGCCGCTCTTCAAGCTCGAGCGTGGCGAGATCAGCGAGGACGAGTTCATCGAGCGGCTCGAGGTCGGGCTGGAGTCGATCCTCGGGCACCGCCCCCACCTCCATCACTTCCGCCACAAGTTCTTCGGCGCCCTCGACCCCAACGAGGAGATGATCGAGCTGATGCGGGAGCTGAAGGCGAGCGGCCTGAAGATGGCGATGCTGACCAACAACGTGCGCGAGTGGGAGCCGCTCTGGCGCTCGATGCTGCCGGTCGACGAGATCTTCGAGGAGATCGTCGACTCCGCCTTCGTCGGCTGCCGCAAGCCCGAAGGGCGGATCTACGAGCTGACCCTGGAGCGGATCGGCATCCCGGCCGAGGCCTGCCTCTTCGTCGACGACCTCCAGGTCAACTGCGAAGCCGCGGAAAAGGCGGGTATGAAGGCTGTCCACTTCCGCGAGAACGAGCAGGCGATCGCCGAGATCCGCGCCGCGCTCGGCCAGCCTGCCGCCGGCTACTAGGCGCGCTCGCGCTCGACGACGGCTCCGTTGCCGCTGCCGGCCGGAGCTTCGCGCCAGCGGCGGGCGAACGGCAGGCGCCAGCTGTGCGGGGCGATCAGGGCGCCGATCTCCGTCGGCCCCCACGACCCCTGCGGGTACGGTTTCACCGGCGGCGGGTCCTGCAGCATCGGTTCCGAGACTTCCCAGAGCCGCTCGATCCCGACGGCGGTGGTGAAGAGGGTGCGGTCGCCGATCATCGCGTCGCGGATCAGCCGCTCGTAGGCCTCGACGGTCTCGTCGCGGTGGCCGGTTTCCTCTAGTGAGAACTGCATGCTCGCCTTGTCGAGCACCATCCCCATCCCCGGCCGCTTGCCGTAGAAGGAGAGCGAGACGCGCGAGGACTCGTCGAGGTCGAAGGTGAGGTGGTCGGGCCCGTAGCGGCCGACCCGCTAGTCTTCGGGGAACATCGCGTGCGGCGGCTCGCGGAAGGCGATCGAGATGATCCGCGAGCTTTCGCCCATCCGCTTGCCGGTGCGCAGGTAGAAGGGGACGCCGCTCCAGCGCCAGTTGTCGAGTTCGACCTTGAGCGCGACGAAGGTCTCGGTCCGCGAATCGGGGTCGACGCCCTCTTCCTCCCGGTAGCCCTCGTACTGGCCGCGGACCACCTGGGCGGGGTCGAGCGGCTGCAGGCTGCGGAAGACCTTGTTCTTCTCGTCGGTGATCGGCCCAGGCGCCAGCGCCGTCGGCGGCTCCATCGCGACGAAGGCGAGGATCTGGAACAGGTGGGTGACGACCATGTCGCGAAAGGCGCCCGTCTTCTCGTAGAAGGCGGCGCGCGTGCCGACCCCGAGCGTCTCCGGCACGTCGATCTGGATGTGGTCGATGTGGCTGCGGTTCCAGATCGGCTCGAAGAGCCCGTTGGCGAAGCGCAGCGCGAGGATGTTCTGGGCGGCCTCTTTGCCGAGAAAGTGGTCGATGCGGAAGACCTGGTCCTCGTCGAGGACTTCGTGGACCATCTCGTTCAGCTTGCGCGCGCTTGCCAGGTCGGTCCCAAACGGCTTCTCCATGATCACCCGCGCCCGATCCGAGAGCCCGCACGTCTTCAGCATCTGGATCACGTCGGGCGCGGCCGCCGGCGGCACGCTCAGGTAGTGCAGGAGTCGCATCTCCGGCCCCAGTTCCCCTTCGGCCTTGTCGACCGCCGCCTTCAGCCCCTGCGGCGCCTCCCCGTGCGGTACGTAGGAGAGCCGCTGGGAGAACCCGTGCCACTCCTCGCCGCCGAAGGCGTGACGGGCGAACTCGCGGCACGCCTCTTCGGCGATCGCCCGGAAGCGACCGTCACTGATCTCCTCCATCGACACCCCGATCACCCGGAACTCCGGCATCAGCCCCGCCTGAAACAGCCGCAGAAGGCCCGGCAACAGCTTCCGCCGAGCCAGGTCGCCGGTGGCGCCGAAGATGACTATCGCTTGAGGCGGAACGTCCACGAAACGAGGTTAGCCCTCAATGAGGAGGGCCAAACCTGGCCCGTCAGTTATCCGAGCCAGCCCGATCCCACACGTAGAGCTCGAGCGCCTCGGCGGCGAGCTCCATCAGGCGGGGTGGGCCGAGGAGGCCGAGGACGAGCTCGAGGGCGTCCTCCTCGGTCACTCCCGAGTCGACGGCCTCCTCGCCGCGGAAGCCGGCGGCGAGCTTGAGGGCCTCGCGGCGGTTCTCGCCGAGGGAGCTGAAGGCAGCCATGAGGAAGTCGCGGTTGGGGACCGGCTGGCCGACCTCGAGGGAGCCGTGCCAGGCGGCGAGCATCGAGAGGTCGTGCTCGTCGAGCTCGGAGATCGCCTTTGCGTAGTGGACTTCGAGCTCGGACTCGGGGATCTCGTCCACCCAGGCGCGCACCGCCTCCCCGAGGAGCTGGCGGCGAGCCTCACGGCCGACTGAGTCGGCAATGGCCCGGATGGCGTCGGCTGGGTCTACGAAGCAGAGGGACATCGACTGCCGAGAAAGGTAGAGGCGGCCGACGACGCCAAAAGATGCCCGCTGAGCCCCCATTTTGCGGGGTCGCGGCGGGACCCCGCAGGTCGACGCCGGACCCGTCCCTAGGCTCGGGTGCGTGCCCCTGAAACTGATCTACGGACCCCCCAACTCAGGCAAGCGCGGCGAGGTCCTGCGCGCCTTCCGGAGCGCCCTCGACCGCGACCCGGTCCTCGTCCTCCCCACCACCGACGACGTCTTCGACTTCGAGCGGGAGCTGTGCGGGTACGGGGCGCTCCTGGGTGGCGCGGCGATGACCTTCGGGGCCTTCTTCCGCACCGTCGCCACCGCCGCCGGCTCGCCGCCCGGAGCCGAGCTCTCCCCCACCCAGCGCCTGCGCGCGATCGCGGTCGCCACCGAGGAGCGCCGCCAGAGCCTGCGCCCGCTGCGCCGCTCCGCCGGCCGGCCCCGCTTCGCCGCCGCCCTGGAGCGGCTCTTCGACGAGCTGCAGGCAGCGGGGGTCGCGCCGGAGGAGGTGGAGGCCAGCGCCGCCACCCTGGAGGGATCCGCCTATCTCGGCGACCTCGCCACCCTCTACGGCGGCTACGAGCAGGTGCGACAGCGGACCGGGCGCACCGACGCCCACGACATCGCCCGCGAGGCGATCGCCCAGCTGCGTCGCGACGGCGACGCCTGGGCCCGCCGACCGGTCCTCCTCTACGGCTTCGACGACCTGACCGAGAACCAGCTGGAGCTGGTCGCGACCCTGGCCGAGCGGACCGAGGTGACTGTGGCGCTCCCGTATGAAGAGGGGCACGCGGCGCTGGCGGCGCGCGGCCGCCTCCTCGGCCGCCTGCGGGAGCGGATCGGCGCCGGCGAGGAGGTCGCGCTCGATCCCAATCCGGGCAACACGATCAGCCCGCTGCTCTTCCACCTCACCCTCTCCTTCGGCCAGAAGCGGCCGGGGCGGGCCGAAGCCGACGGCAGCCTGACGCTGCTGCGCTCGGCCGGAACCCGGGCCGAGGCCGAGGCGATCGCCGCCCACGTCTCCCGCCTCGTCCGCGACGGCGCCCCGCACGACCAGATCGCGGTCGCGCTGCGCGACCCCTCGCGCCGCGGCCCCGAGATCGCCGCCGCGCTGGAGGCGAACAACATCGCCACCGCCCTCGAGGCCGAGGTGCCGGTGGCGCGAACGGGAGTCGGCGGCGCCCTGGTCGCCCTGTTGGATTCCGAGTTCGGCCACCGCCGCGCCGCCGACTTCCTCCGCTACCTGCGCGGGCCCTCCGGCTTCTCGCACCGGCGAGTCGACTGGTTCGAGCGAAAGCTCCGCCGCCGCCGCGTCCGCGACGCCGAGACCGCGCTGCTGCTCTGGCAGGGCGAGGAGGGCGAGCCGCCGCGGGACCTGCTGCGCCTGCGCGAGGCGGCCGAGCGCTCGCCGGCGGCGCTGGCGGCGGAAGTCGGGGCGCTGGCGGCGACGATGGCGGCACGGCCGCTGCGCGACGAGGGGGACGGACCGCAGCCGCCGCGCGGAGACGGGCTCGAGCTGCGCGCCGCAGCCGCGGTCTCCGCCGCCCTGGCCGATCTCGCCGAGCTGGGCGACCTGGCGCCGCGGCCGGCGGAGCTGGCGGCGACGATCGCCGAGCTCGACTTCCGCGCCTGGTCGGGCCCGGTCGAGGGACGGGTCAGGATCGCCAGCCCCTATCGCCTCCGCGCCGCCCGCTTCGACCACGTCGTCGTCGGATCGCTGCAGGACGGCGAGTTCCCCCGCCGGGACCGCGGCGCCGATCCCTTCCTCTCCGACGCCCAGCGCGGGACGCTCGGCCTCGACCCCCGGCGCGACAGCGAGGCCGAGGAGCGCTACCTCTTCCACGCCTGCCTCGCCCTCCCCCGCCGCGGCCTCGTCCTCTCCTACCGCGACAGCGACGAGGACGGCGCCGCGACGGCGCGCTCGCCGCTGCTCGACGACGTGCGGGCGCTGCTGGCGCCGGAGCCGCCGAAGAGCGGCCCCGACGCGGTCGAGGAGGAGATCACCGTCACCCGCGACCTAGCCGAGGTGGTGGCGCCGCTGGCCGAGGCCCCCTCGGAGGACGAGCTGGCGCGGGCGCTCGCCGCCCACGGGCCGGGCGCCGACCTAGCGGCGCTGCTGCGCGAGGCGGAGGTGGAGGGCGGGACGGCGGCGCGCGTGACCGCGCGCGTCAGCGCGGCGCGGCGGGCCGAGGCCGCCTCGCGCGCACCCGGCCCTCTGACGAACCCGGCGGCGCTGGAGTCGCTCGCCGCGGTCGCCGCCTACGGCGGTACCACCCTGGAGGAGTTCGACCTCTGCTCCTACCGTTGGTTCGCCGGCCACGAGCTCGACCCGCAGCCGCTCGACCCCGTCCCCGACCCGCTAGTCCAAGGCGGCCTGATGCACGAGGCGCTCGACCGCCTCTACCGCGAGCGGCCGGGGGGCGACCCGCTGCCGCGGCCGGGCAGCCTCGCCGCCTGGCAGCAGCGCGGCCGGGACCTTGTCGCCGAGATCGTCGCCGAGCGCGAGCTTGGGACCCACCCGGCCGAGAGGGCGATGGCGCGGCGGGTCGAGCGGCTGCTGGAGCGCTTCCTCGCCGAAGAGTCCGAGCGCGAGACCGGCGGCTTCGAGCCCTGGCTGCTGGAGGCGCGCTTCGGCGAGCACCCCGACGCCGAGCGGCCGGTCCTCGACCTCGGCGGCTGGGGGCTGCACGGGGCCGTCGACCGCGTTGACCGCGCCGCCGACGGCCGCGCTGTCGTCATCGACTACAAGCTCGCCGGCCAGGTGACCCCGCGGGAGAAGTTCGAGGAGCGGGCGAAGCTGCAGCTGCCGCTCTACCTGATTGCGATCGCCGAGCACTGGGGAGCGAAGCCGGTCGGTGCCCTCTACCACCCGCTCCGAGGGACCTCGACACGGCGCCCCCGCGGCGTCGTCTCCGGCGAGGTCGCCGAGGAGCTCGCCGGCTACAACCTCTACTCCGGCGACGTCGTCGACCCGGAGGGCCTGGAGGAGCTGCTCGCGGGCTCGCGGCGGCGCGCCGGTGCGATCGTCGCCCGCATGCGCGGCGGCCAGATCCGCCGCGACCCCGGCCCGCGACCAGGGCTGCGCGGCCACGACGTCTGCCCCCCCTACTGCACCTTCGCCTCGATCTGCCGCCGCGACCGCTCGCCGCGCTACGAGGAAGACGACGAAGTGGAGGAGCGGTGAGCGCCGAGCGGACGAGCGCGGCGCCGGCGCGCCAGCCGACGCCCGAGCAGGCGGCGGCGATCGGCGCCCGGGGCGCCGACGTGCTGCTCGAGGCCGGCGCCGGGACCGGCAAGACCGGAGTGATGGTCGAGCGCTACTGCAAGCTCGTCTGCGACAGCGGCCTCTCCCCCGACGCCGTCCTCGCCTTCACCTTCACCGACAAGGCCGCCGCCGAGCTGCGGCAGCGGATCCGGGCCGAGCTGGCGCGGCGGGCGGAGCGCGGCTCGGAGCGGGCGGCGACCGTCCTGGCCGGGATCGGCGGCGCCTGGGTGACGACGATCCACGGCTTCTGCAACCGCGTCCTCGCCGCCCACCCGGTCAGCGCCGGGGTCGACCCCGGCTTCCGCGTCCTCGACGCTCCGGAGACGGCGCGGGCCGCGCGCGAGGCCTTCGACGACGCCCTCGTCGAGTTCCTGAAAGCGCCCGGGACCGGGCAGGGCGATCCGGCCCGCGAGGAAACGCTCGCCGCTTACGACGTCGAGGGCCTGCGGGGGATGATCGCCGGCATCCACGCCGAGCTGCGCAGCCGCGGCGTCTGGGATCCGGCGCTGCCCGAGCCGCCCCGACCCGATCCGGAGGCCGCGATCGAGCGGGCGGCGGCGGCGGCGCGGGAGTGTCTGGAGGAGCTGAAGGAGGGGGACGCGAAACGGGAGCCGCTGGAGCGGGCGCTGGCCGTCCTCACGGCGTCGGACCCGGCACCTGGTCTCGACGACCTGCGCCGGCTCGCCACGAGCAGCAAGGCGAAGGCGATCGCCCCTTACAAGGAGGCGATCGGCGCCGCGATCGCCCGCGTCGCCGAGGCCGACGAGGGCGCCGGCGCCTACCGCCACCTAGCCGAGCTGCTGCAGCTCTTCTCGGCTCGCTTCGAGGCGGCGAAGGAACGGCGGGGGGGAATCGACTTCGAGGACCTGCAGATCCTCGCCGCGCGGCTGATGGAGCGGGCGGAGATCGGCGAGCACTACCGCAGCCGCTTCCGCCAGATCCTCGTCGACGAGTTCCAGGACACCAACCGGCTGCAGCTGCGGCTGATCGAGGCGCTGCGCGGGCCGAAGACCGAGCTGGTCGTGGTCGGCGACGAGCTGCAGTCGATCTACGGCTTCCGCCACGCCGACCTCGAGGTCTTCCGCCGTCGCCGCGAGGAGATCGACCGCCGCGCCGATGCCGAGCTGATGCGCCTCAGCGGCAACTTCCGCTCCCACCCGGAGGTGGTCGGCGCCGTCAACCTCTTCGGCGAGGCGCTGCTGGGCGAGGCCTACACGCCGCTGCGGGTCGGGGTCGCCGGCGAGGAGCCGCCAGCCACGGCCGAGCCGGCGGTGGAGCTGCTGCTGACCGCCCGCGACGGCTGGGACGAGGAGGGAATCGACCTGGAGCCGGCGATCGACGGCGCCACCCCGCTCAACTGCCTGGCCGAGGCGCGGTTCGTCGCCGCGCGCCTGCGCGAGCTCGCCGACGAAGGCGTCCCGCGCGGGGAGATGGTGGTGCTCCTACGCGCCTTCACCCACCTCGACGCCTACGAGGACTCGCTCGAACGCGCCGGCCTTCGCCCCTACGTGGTCGGAGGCCGCGGCTACTGGTCCCAGCAGCAGGTCGCCGACGTCTGCGCCCTGCTGGCAGTCGTCGCCAACCCGCTCGACGACCACGCCCTCTTCGGCGCCCTCGCCTCCCCCGCCTGCGGCGTCGCGCCCGACACGCTCTGGCTGCTGCGGGCGGCGGCCGGCAAGCGCCGCCACGTCTGGCCGGCGGTCGAGGTGGCGGCGGGGGCCGGCGACTCGGAGCTGACCGAGCCGGAGCGGCTGCAAGGGGTCCCGGATGGGGAGCTGGAGCTTCTGCGCACCTTCGTCGGCCGCATCGCCTCCCTCCGCGAACGCGCCTCCCGGCTGGCGCTGACGGCCCTGATCAAGACCGCGGTGACGGAGACCGGCTACGACCTGGCGGTGCTGTCGCGGCCGGCGGGCGAGGCGCGCTTCGCCAACGTCCGCAAGCTGGTGCGGCTGGCGACCGAGTTCGAGTCGCGCGAGGGCCGCGACCTGCGGGGCTTCCTCGACTTCCTCGCAGCGCGCGCCGAGAGCGGCGTCGAGGCCCAGGCCGCCACCGCCGCCGAGGGTCACGAAGGGGTGCGGATCATGACCGTCCACAACGCCAAGGGCCTCGAGTTCGGGGTCGTCGCCGTCCCCGACCTCGCCCGCAGCCTGCTCGCCGGCGGCCGGGCGCCGCTGCTGACGGTCGGCCGCGAGGAGCAGCCGCGGGTCGGCATGCAGCTTCGCCGGCTCGGCGCCCCCTCGATCAACCTCTTCGACCATGACGCCCTCTGCGAGGAGGCGAAGGAGCGCGACGCCGAGGAGGCCCTGCGCCTCTTCCACGTCGCCGCCACCCGGGCGAAGCGGCGGCTGATCCTCAGCGGAGTCGTCAAACCCGAGCCGAGCAAGAGACCGAAGCCGAGCACGCCGGTGGTCGAGCGCCTGGTCGACGCGCTCGGAGTCCCGCGCGACGCCGACTCGACCGTCCCGGTGGCGCCGCCGGCGCCGCGTCCGGGCCTGGAGGCGGAGTTCGAGCCCTCGGAGATCGCGGTGCGGGCCAGCCTCCCCTCCCCCGAGCGCGCCGCCGAGCTGCGCTTGCTGCGCCGCGGCGCCGCCTCCGCGCGGACGATCGGCAGCGGCCCGCCGCCGCTGGTCGAGCGGCGGCCCCCGGTCGTCCCCAGCCGACCCCTCTCCTACACCGCGATCTCCGCGTACAAGGAGTGCCCCTACCGCTTCTACCTCGAGCGCGTGCTCGGCCTTCCACCAAGCGAACGCAGTTCTTCCCGCATCCCGGGAACAACTGCACCCAGCGAGCGGGACGAGGGCACGGCCCGCGGAGCTGCGGTGCACGCGCTCTTAGAGTGGAGCCAGGCAAACGGATGGGCCGAGCCAAGCGAAGAACTGGCCCTACGCCATGCCGCGGCGGCCGGCCTGACGCCGAAACCGCAAACGAAGTCGATAAACGGCGTTCCGCGCGGTCTCGGCGAGGAATTGCTGGGGCCGGTGCGGCAGTGGCTCGACTCGCCGCTGCGGCAGCGGATCGGCGAGGAAGCGACGAGGGTGCGAGCCGAGGTGCCGCTGCTGCTCGGCGTCGGCGACACGGTCCTGCGCGGTTCGATCGACCTGCTCGTCGAGCGCGAGGGGGCGCCGCCGCTCGTCCTCGACTACAAGACCGACCGGCTCGGCGGCGCCGCCACGGCCGAGCGCGCCGCCCACTACGAGGTGCAGCGCTCGATCTACGCGCTGGCGGTCGCCGAGGCGTTCGGCGCCACCGAGGTCGAGGTCGCCTACCTCTTCCTCGAGCGCCCGGACGAGCCGGCGCTCACCACCCTCGGCACCGCCGAGATGGCCACCGCTCGCCAGGGCCTCGAGGAGGCGATCGCCCAGATCAGCCGCGGCGAGTTCCCGGTCGCCCCGCCCGAGGTGCGCGACTGGTCCCTCTGCCGCGGCTGCCCGGCCCTCCGCGGCTTGTGCAGAGGGCCTGAAACCGCCTGACCGGGGTCAGCCGACCTCTGAGGCGGTGTCGAGTTTCGTGGCCAAGTCGTCGAGCCGCAGCTCCTTCAGTCCCTCGCCGACCTCGTCGAGCTCGCCGGCGCAGTAGGTGACCAGCTCCTTGCCCTCCTTGCAGAGGTCGAGGGTCTCGCGCAGGCCGGCCTGGCCGGAGTCGAGCCGGTCGATGATCTCCTCCAGCCGCTCGACCGCGGCCTCGTAGGAGTCAGGCTTCGTCGCGCTGCTCTGGTCTCGCTCGGACTCGTCCATCGCTGAAGCGAAGGCTAATGCGCTCCGCGGCGCCGGCCTCGGCGGCGCTCGTCAGCGGCTCGCCGCCGTCGCCCTCGACCAGGGCGTAGCCGCGCTCGAGGGTGCGCTCGGGTTCATGGGCGCGCAGGGCGACCGCGGCTTGGCGCAGGGCGTCGCGCCGTTTCTCCATGTCGGCGCCGGCGGCGCGCCGCCGCGCCCGCTCCAGCACCAGCGTCCCGATCCGCCGCTGGGAGGCAGCGCGGTCGGCCAGGCCGCGTTCGGAGGCGGCCCTGATCTCGCGGATCTTCTGGTTCAGCTTGTCGCGCTCGCGCTGCAGCGCCCGCGCCGGCCCGCGGGCGAGGGCCCCGAGGTGGCGCGACCGCGTCTCGACCGCCCCCTCCCCCGCCCGCCGCAGCGCCAGCGCGCAGCGCTCGAGGCTCTCGCGCGCCGCCAGGCAGTCGAGCGGCACCGCCGCCTCGGCGGCGTGGGTCGGGGTCGAGCAGGCGACGGCGGCGACGTCGTCGATCAGGGTGCTGTCGCGCTCGTGGCCGACGGCGCTGATCACCGGTACGCGCAGCATCGCCACCGTCCGGCAGAGGGTCTCGTCGCAGAAGGCCCAGAGGTCGGCGAGGCTGCCGCCGCCGCGGGTGACGACGATCGCCTCGACCTCGGGCCGCGCCGCCAGGTCCTGCAGCGCCCGCCCGATCGCCGGAGCCGCGTGGCGGTCCTGGACCGGCGCGAAGCCCCAGACGACCGAGCCGCCCCAGCCGCGCCGCTCGAGCCCGGCCAGGAGGTCGCGCCGGGCGGCGCCGCGCTCGGCGGTGACGACCCCGATCGCCTTCGGCAGCGCCGGCCGGTGCAGCTGCTTCTGCAGCTCGAACAGCCCCTCGGCCCGCATCTGCTTGCGCAGCGCCTCCAGCCGCGCGATCAGGTCGCCTTCGCCGGCCAGCCGCACATGCGTCGCCCGGAAGCAGAAGTTCGGCGAGGCCTGGCCGCCGCCGGGGTAGTAGTCGAGCCCGCCGGAGATCACCACTTCGGCCCCGTCGCGCAGCCCGGCGCCCTCCAGGCCCGCCTTCTCGAGGTCGTTGAGCCAGATCGCGCAGGGCACCGCGCCCTCGCTGTCGCGCAGCTCGAAGTAGGCCTGGACCTTGCTGCGGCCGACCCCGGTCACCTCGCCGATCAACTGCACCCGTGCCCGCTCGCGCATCCACCCCTGCAGCTTGCGTGCGTAGGTGCCGACCGCGAACGGACCCGGCAAATCCGGTGCCGCCCGGCCCGGCGGCGCTATCCGGCTTTCTTCCACCGGCGTGCCCATGACTTCAGCTCGCTGAGAACGGGATCGAGCTGCTGGCCCGCCTCCGTCAGCGAATAGGTGACCCGGACAGGCGTTCCCGCTTCGACCTGGCGCTCGACCAGACCCTCTTCCTCCAGCTCGCGCAGCCGCTGGGAGAGCAGCCGGTCGGAGAGGCCGGGGATCGTCCTGCCGAGCTCCCCGTAGCGCATCGGCCGCTCGGTCAGGGCGCAGACGATGGCGCCGGTCCAGCGCTTGCCGATCAGCTCGATCGCATGGTGGAAATGGGGGCAAACCGCCCCACTCCTCTCCTCCTGGACCTGGGTCGGGCTGATCGGCTCCATGATCTATCGAGCTTACTGAACGTAAGTGACGGGCAAAGTGGGGGTTGGGGGGTCCTCCTCCAGACGCTCAACATCGAGCCATAGCGAGATGTGTCTGGAGGAGGACCCCCCAACCCCCACCCCCCGCTCAGCCGGTACAGGGCCCGGTATCCACGCCCTCGAGGCCGGTCCGTCCCAGGGCTTCCCGCACCTGCTCGGCCGGGATCGCGAAGCCGCCGCGGGGGCCGCTGGTGGTGGCGGCGAAGACCGTCCCAACCACGTCTCCGCGCGGGTCGACCAGGGGGCCGCCCGAGTTGCCGCTGCGGACGACGCCGCTCATTGCGACGATCGTCCGCTCGACCGGACCGTTGCCGTAGGAGTCCTCGCTGATCGTCGCCCGGGTCTCGCCGATCCGGGCCGGCGAGAGCGCGTACGGGCCGTTTTCGGGATAGCCGAGCACCGCCCCGTCCTCCCCCTCCTCGCGCTGGGAGCTGATCGGCAGCGGCGACAGGGGCGCGCCCACCCGCAGCAGCGCCAGGTCCTGCCGTGGCTCGTAGTAGATCGGGACCGCGTCGAGCTCGACCCCGTCCTGGGTGGTTACCGTGGTGTCGTCAGAGCCGGCGACGACGTGGGCGTTGGTGACGACGACTTCGGGTTCCACCGCCCAGCCCGAGCCCTCGATCCCCAGCCCGCAGGCGGTGCTGAGCACTCGCACGACCGAGTCGCCGGCGCGGAGGACGTCGGGGTCGGAGGCGATCTTCGCGTTCGGCGCGGCGACGGGCGCGGCCGGCCCCAGCACCGTCGGCGCCGGGTCGACGCGGTCGAGCGCGTTCAGCAGCGGGCCGCTCGGCGGCAGCACGTCGTTGAGGCTGCGCAGGATCAGCGACTGCTGGATGTCGGCGCGCAGCCGCGCAGTCGAGGGGGCGTGGAGGAGGACGGCGCCGAAGACCCAGGCGAGGCCGAGGGCGACGGAGGCGATCAGAGCAGCGCCGCCGGCGCCGTCGGCGGCGTTGAGGAAGGGGCGGCGGACGACCCTTTCCCGCAGCCCGAGGGCGAAGCTCTCCACCGTCACCGCCATCAACGCCCCCACCAGCAGGGCGCCCAGGGCGGCGCAGAGCGGCGCGTAGGGCGAGTGCGCGCCCTTCGTCAGCAGCAGCGGGCCGATCCGGCTGCCTGCGAACGCCCCGACGCCGAACCCGATCAGGGTGAGGGCGCCGACGATCAGCCCCTGTCGATACCCCCAGATAGCGAGGGCGACGGTGAATGCGAGGATCGCCCAATCCAAAACGGTCACCCCGGAATAGAAGCATGCCGGGAGAGCCTCCTTTACCTTTCGCCGGTGCCCTCGATCCCCACCGAGGCGGAGCGTCGCCGCCGTCTCCTCACCAGGACTCTCCCGCTCGCGGCCATCGCCCTGATCGCGTTCGTCGTCGGGATCGCCACCGGCTCCGGCGGGTCGCCGGAGAAGGAAGTCGCCGAGCGCTTCGTCACGGCCTGGGAGGCGAAGAACTTCAAGGCGATGTACGCGGAGTTGAACGAAGCTTCGCGGGCGCGGGTCGACCGGAAGGAATTCGAAGCCGCCTACCGCGACGCCCAGCAGGTGGCGACGACGCGGGGGCTGAGCGCGGGCAGCGCCGGCGACGCCGAGGACGGCGACAACGGCAAGGTCGTCCCGGTCGAGATGACCGTCTCCACCGTCGCCTTCGGAACCGTCGAAGCCGGGCTCGAGGTCCCCTACGCCGACGGCGGGATCGAATGGGACGAGAACCTCGTCTTTCCCGGCCTGCGCAAGGGCGAGGAACTGGCCGCCGACGTCGAGCTGGCCGAACGGGCGCCGATCCTTGCCCGCGACGGCACCGCCCTGGCCGAAGGGCCGGCCGAAGAACGCGAACACCCGCTGGGCAGCGCCGCGATCGACGTCACCGGGGAAGTCGGCGAAGCCTCCGAAGAAGACCTGCCGCGCCTCGCCCGCCACGGCTTCCCGCCGGAAACGCCGGTCGGGATCAGCGGCATCGAGCGCGCCTTCAACGACCGCCTCGCCGGCAAGCCCGGCGGGTCGCTGCTGGCGGTCGCCGCCGACGGCTCCGCCGTCCGCACCCTCGCCAAGTCAACGCCGCAGCCGGGCGCCGCGGTGAAGACGACGATCGACCCCGAGCTGCAGGAAGCCGCGGTCTCGGCCCTGGCCGGCCGCTCCGGCGGCGTCGCCGTCCTCGACACCCGCAAAGGCGACGTGCGGGCGCTCGCCGGCCAGGCCTTCTCCGCCCCCCAACCCCCGGGCTCGACCTTCAAGGTCGTCACCACCACCGCCGCCCTGGAAGCGGGCAAGGTCAGCCTCGACGACGAATTCGAAATCACCGACGGCGTCAACGTCGGCGGCCGCTTCCTCAACAACGCCAACGGCGAGTACTGCGGCGGCACCTTCCGCGAATCCTTCGCCGAGTCCTGCAACGCGGTCTTCGCCCCGCTCGGCCCGGCGGTCGGCAACGACAAGCTGGTCGAAACCGCCGAATCCTTCGGCTTCAACTCGCCGCTGACCCTCTACGCGTCGCGGATCGTCGCCGAAGTCGACCCCGAAGAATCTACGATCCCGACCGAGATCGGCGAAGAAATCGACCTCGGCGTCACGGCGATCGGCCAAGGCGAAGTGCTGGCGACCCCGCTGGAGATGGCGAGCGTCTCGCAGACGATCGCCAACGACGGCGTCCGCCTCCCGACCTCGCTCGTCCTCAACCCGAAGCTGCGCCCGGACGCCGAGCCGGTCAAGGTGATGGAGGAGAAGACCGCCGAAGAGCTGACCGAACTGATGATCGGCGTAGTCACCGAAGGGACGGGCACCGCCGGCGCGATCTCCGAGGCCCAGGTTGCCGGCAAGACGGGGACCGCCGAGCTGGGGCCGAAGCCCGGCGAAGAGGACTCCGACAACCCGGTCCAGATCAAGGACGCTTGGTTCACCGCCTTCGCCCCCGCCCAAAAGCCGCGGCTGGCGGTCGGGGTGCTGCTGATCGAAGCCGAAGCGGCGGGCGGCGAAGTCGCGGCGCCGATCGCCTCGGAAGTCCTCTCGGCCGGCCTCTAGAGGTCGAGCGTTACTTCGGCGCCCTCTTCGTCCCCTTCGCCGGGGATGTGGAGGGTGAGCGGCCGGTTCTCGGAGGCTTCTTCGGGCAGCAGGAAGATCGCCACCGAACCTTCGATCGGGCCCAGCTGGGCGGCGGTGTCGAGGCGCGGGATCTGTTCCTGGGCTTCGACCGTGCCGTTGAACGGGAGGGCGAAGATGCTTTCGCTCTCCAGCACCTCGTACTCCTTGTCGTCCGCGTCGGTGATCTTCAGCGTCGAGGGCAGCGGCTGCGGCTCGTCGCTTTCGTTCTGCACTTCGAAGAAGACCCCGAAATACGTCTCGCCTTTCGGCGCTTCCTTCTGCCCGACGAGGAAGGCCTCGTCCTCGTTGTCGTTGGGGTTGAGGTAGCGGGAGAAGGTGACGTTGTACTTCAGCTCGCCCAGCTCGACCGACTGACCCTCGTCGACCTCCTTGGAGTCGCTCTCGTAGCCGCAGGCGGAGACGCTCACGACGAGCAGGAGCAGCGCCAGGAGCGCGAGCAGCGACAGCATTGGGCGGCGGTGCAGGGACATCGGCGGCGAGGAGTCTATATATGCGAAGCGCGTTACGGGATGCCCGTCGCGTACCGGTTGCCGCCGGCGACGGCGATGCGCTCGGAGGCGGGCCGATCGGACTCGAGGTTGTCGCGCAGGCGCCGCAGCGCCTGGCGCCAGCCGCGGCCCTGCCAGAGCGAGCCGGCGCTCAGCAACTCGAGCAGGCGATCGCCGGGGCGGGGCTCGGTCCAGTGGGAGACGCGGACCGCGGTGAGGCCACCGGCGCCCTCGGTCAGCTCCCACAGGGTGTGGTTGGGGATCCGGTTGCCGCGACCGCCGCGGCCTTCCTCGACCACCCGGAACGGCTCCTCGACGTCGACGATCGTCGTGTCCATCCAGACCTTGCGCAGCGGCGCGTTCACCCGGAACCTGGCTCCGGCGCCGACGCCGCTGCCGTCGATCCGGGTGAGGTGGAAGTCGGTGAGGAAGTGGTCGGCGAAGGCGGGGCGAGCGGCGAGATCGACCAGCGTCGCGAAGACCTGCTCGCGGGAGGCGTCGATCTCGATTTCAGCGCTGACGGGTCCCATCGGGGCGGGGATTCTAGATGTCAGCCCAACTAGTGACTGATTTGAAAAGTTTGAGTGATTTTCACCAGGGGCCGCTCTAGTATCGAACTAACGTCCAGAGAGGAGAGCACCCCATCTTCAACACTGCCGGCACCAGCCCAGCCGGCGAGGCTCTTGCCACCGGCTCTATGCCCGGCGAGGGAACCTATTTCTGCCTCGTCTGCGGCACCCAGGTCTCGCTGAGGGAGACCGATTCGCTCCCCTCCTGCTCCCGCTGCGGCGCCTCCCGCTTCCGCCGCGACTCGATCTTCTCCTCGCTGCAGGAACACGGCTCCAAGACCGTCGAATTCGCGGTGACCGGTGAGCCCGAGCCCCCCGGCTGGCTCGACGAGGCCCAAGAGCGCCTGACCGCGCCCGGCTATCACCTGGCGATGCGCGAGCACGGCGAGATCGCCACTTTCGCCCTCGGCGAGGGCTGGACCAGGATCGGCCGCTGCAGCACAGCGGACATCTGCCTCGACGATCCCAGCGTCTCCCGCCGGCACGCGATGATCTGCAGCGAGAAAGAACAGCGCCCACGCGTCCTCGATGACCGCAGCCTCAACGGGATCCTGCTCAACAACCGCAAGATCGACATAGCCGTCCTCAACCCCGAAGACGAGCTGACGATCGGCCGCTACCGCCTCTACCTCCTGCAGGCCTAACGCGAGTCCGCGCCAGTACCCCGTATAGGTGCACTGACGCGGACTCGGCGCCTTGCGCGGCTTTTCCGGCCACTCCCGCTCCTACGATGCGGCTTGGTGACCGACTTTCCAGACGATCCCGGCAGCCCGCCCGGCGAGGAGTCGATCTCGGCCTCGGCCGAGCGCGCCCGCGCCGAGCTCCACGCCGAGATCGAGCGCGTCCGCCGCGGTGTCGAGCAGATGCTCGACGAGCAGAACGCCCCCCTCAACAGCGACATCCGCCGCGAGCTCGACACGATGCAGGATGACCTCCGCCGCTACGTCAAAACCCGCATCCGCAAATCCCAGAAGCGCACCGACCGCCGCGTCGGCCGCCTCGAGGACCGCACCGCCGCCCTCGAGAAGCGCCTCGACGGCATCGACGCCGAGCGCCGGATAACCGAATGGCGCATCCACTCCGACACCGAGCGCATGCTCGGCGGCCTGCTGCAAGAGGTGCGGGGCATCGCGGACCGGCTGGAGGGGAAACCCCCTCCCCCGGTCCTATAGCTCACTCGGTCGAGATGCTCGGGTCCGCCTGGACCTTCAGCGGCACGATCATCAGGAAGTTGCTCGTTGCGTCGGCTGCCAAGTCGAGGACCCGCTTCGCCTCGTCGTCCTGGCCGGTGGCTTCGAGCTCCTTCGCGTAGCCGCTGAGGAGGTCGTCGAGGTCGAAGAGGGCCTCGTTGTCGAGGTCCTTGAGTTCGACTTTGGCACCCTTGCCGAGGCGGCGTTCGATCGCCGATCGGTCGATGCCGAAGGCGTTCTGGCGGACGTAGACGCGGCCGCCGGTCATGCCGGCGCAGGCCCAGGGGCCGATGTCGCCGAGGACGATGGCGCGCCCGGAGGTCATGTACTCGAAGGCGAATCCCTTCGCGTTGGCGCGGTTGGCGACCGTGCCGCGGCTGTCGTCGATGGCCTGCTCCGGCTCGCCCGCCAGCACTACGTCGGCACCGGAGAGGCGGATGCAGAAGCGCGAGTCGGCACTGCCCTGGACGTAGAGCTTGCCGCGCTGGGCGCCGTAGGCGAAGGACTTGCCGACCGAGCCGTTGAGGCGCTTGCCGCGCGCTCCCCTGCCCTTGAGGATCGAGATCGTCCCGCCCAGCATCGTCTTGCCGACGCCGTCCTGGGCGCCGCCCTCGACGCGGATGTTGACGCCGTAGGAGTTGAACGCCCCCAGCCCCTGGCCGGCGACGGAGCCGCCGTCGAACTCCAGGTTCGCGAGCACCTCGTCGTCGCTCCCCGCCGCGCCGCCGTCGAAGATCCGGTTGCGGGCGAGTGCCCCCGCCAGCTCGGTCCCGAGCACGCGGTCGTTGGCGTCGGTCGCGCGCGGGAAGCGGCTGCTGACGGTCTTGCCCGAGCAGACTTCCGGCGCCAGGGCGGCAATCTGGCTCGAGGCCTGCTTGGCCTCCATCCGGATCGGCCGCGCCATCACGAGGCCGGCTTCGGCCCGCGCCTCGGCCTCCTCGGCCACCGGCAGGTCGAGCGGTTCGAGGTCGAGGTGCTCCTCGAGCGGTTCGATCAGCGGCGTCAGGTCGATCGTGTCCTTCATCGCCACCTGCTCCAGCAGGTCGTAGCGGCCGACCAGGTCCTGGGCGCGGTCGTAGCCGAGCGAGGCGACGACCTGCTTGACCTCCTCGCCCATCGAGGCGAAGAAGCGGGCGCAGCTTTCGGCGGCGCGGTCGACCTCCTGCGGGGTGAACTTCTTCAGCCCGTGGGCCTCGGCTTCTTCGGGGGTCTCGATCTGGGTCGCGATCCCGACGTGGCAGGTGTCGAGCTGGCAGCCGCGGCAGATCGTGCAGCCGAGGCTGACCATCGCCAGGGTGCCGAAGCCGACGCGGTTGGCGCCGAGGCAGTGCAGCTTGACGATGTCGTGGCCGGTCCGGTAACCGCCGTCGGCCCAGATCTCGACCCGGTTGCGCAGTCCGGCCTCCATCAGCGCCCGGTGCACGGCGCGGGTGCCGATGTCGCTCGGCAGGCCGACGTGGCGCAGCGCGTGCTGGCGGGCCGCGCCGGTCCCCCCCTCGAAGCCCGAGAGGGTGATGATGTCGGCACCGGCCTTGGCGATCCCGAGGCCGATCGTGCCGATGTTCGGCACCACCGGCACCTTGACCGAGACCCGCACGTCCGGGTTGACCGTCTTCAGCTCGTCGATCAGCTCGGCCAGGTCCTCGATCGAGTAGAGGTCGTGGTTGTTGGAGGGCGAGATCAGGTCGGTGCCGGGCGAGGCGTTACGCGCGGCGGCGACCTTCTCGGAGACCTTCTTGCCGGGCAGGTGGCCGCCCTCGCCGGGCTTGGCGCCCTGGCCGATCTTGATCTCGGCGACGTAGGAGCTGTTCAGCATCTCCGCCGAGACGCCGAAGCGCCCCGAGGCGACCTGCTGCCCGCGCCAGTTGCGGTACTGGCCGTACATGTCGCGGATCTCCCCGCCCTCGCCGTTCATGCAGAGGATGTTGGTCGCTTTGGCCGCGTCCGCGTAGGCGCGGAAGGCCGGCTCGGACTGGGAGCCGAAGCTCATCGAGGAGATCACGATCGGGTAGTCGTGGTGGCCGACGCCGGCGTCGACGCCGGCCGGGTCGACCGGGTCGCGGTCCCCCTTCAGGGCCATGATGTGGCGCATCGAGATCGGGCTCTGCTTCTCGAGGTCGCGGACTTTCTCCGAGTAGTCCTCGTAGGTGCCGGTCCCGTTCGCGGTCGCGATCGCCGCCTTGTAGACCTTCGGGTAGAAGCGGAACGTCTTCGCCGGTTTCGCCGCCGCGTCGTCGCCCGAGAGGGCGTGGGCGCGGGCGTTGGTGTCCTCGTCGAGGTCGGCGAAGCCGGTCCCCGCCTTCTCGGAGGCGGCGTAGAACTCGGTCTGGAAGATCTCCGCCAGCTCCGGCTTGATCCCGATCGAGCTGAACTGGCGCGCGTAGCCGCGGACCTCGTGGATCCCGATCGTCGAGATCACTTTCTCGATCCCTTTGCGCAGCGCCGCGCAGAGGTTGGCGACGTCGGACTCGTAGTCCTCGACGCAGATCACCTCGACCATCGTGTACGGGCAGACGCCGTTGGCGCCGAGGCCGAGCGCGAGCATCACGTCGTGGACGTTGCGGATCGAGGCGGCGCGCAGGACCAGGCCGCAGCGCCGGCGCAGGTTCTCTTCGCCGGCCTCGACTTTGAACTGCTTCAGCGCCTGGTCGACTGCGGAGGTGGCCAGGTGCGGGTCGAGGTAGCGGCGCTCGGCGTCGTAGACGGTGCGGTCGGTGAGGACCAGCAGCTCGCAGCCGTTGCGGACCTTCTTCACGGCCTCCTGCTTGATCCGCTCGATCGCGCCGCGGGTGGTCTCAGACTCCAGCAGGGAGATGTCGACGGCGGCGGCGCGGCCGCGGAACTCCTCCCAGAGGTCCTCGAGCAGGTAGGTGTCGTGCTCGCGGGCGATCTTCCGGTAGGGCTTGTCGGCAAGCGGCGCCAGGCCGTGGTGGCCGCCGAGGATCACCGGGAACCCGGTTTCGACCGTGCCCGTGTCCTCGCCCGCGTTCTCCAGCGAGGGGCGGCGTCCGAACAGGGTCCGGGTCGAGAAGTGCTCCATCTCGCGTTCGCGGTCGATCGCCGGGTTGGTGACGACGGCGACCGTCTCCTTGAAGTAGTCGGCGAGGTTCTGCCGCTCGGGCGAGAGCGCCGCCAGCGGCCCGTCGTAGCCGAGCGAGCCGACGGGCTCGGCCCCGTTGGAGGCCATCTGCTGGACGAGTTTGACGTCGTCGCGCTGCCAGCCGAAGCCGGCAAGGACGCGGTCGGAGACCCGGACCGGCTCCTCGGGGCCGGCGTCGGTGTAGCCGGGGACGTCCTGTCCCTCGAGCGGCCCGCCCGTCTCCAGCGCGCGCTCGTAGCCGGCGACCGCCTCGACGCCGTTTCGCGCCAGCCAGCGGTCGCGGACGATCCGCAGCATCTCGTCGTGCGGGTGCAGGCTCGAGCTGCGCTCGGCGCGGTCGATCTGCACCAGCACCTTCTCGCCCGGCGCCAGCGGCTTCGGCTCCGAGCACATCTTCGCGACGGAGACGACGCCGGGCTCGGAGCTAAAGACGAAGTCGTCTTCGGTCTCCACCTGCCAGAGCGGGCGCAGGCCCATCGCGTCGGCGGAGAAGACGCACTCGTCGGCGTGGCGGGCGATCAGCGCTACCGGGCCCTGGGCGAACGGCCCCATCGTCTGGTGCAGGTACATGTAGAAGGCGTGCAGGTCCTCGGGCAGGTCGCGGACCTCGGCGACGATTGGCGGCACGACCATCTCCATCGCCTCGGCGAGGCTGAAGCCCTCGCGGCTGACCAGGGTGTCGATCGTGCGGTTGAGGTCCTGCGAGTCCGAGGAGCCGGGCTGGATCGGCACCGCCAGCATCTTCGCCTCCTGGCGCAGCTGCTGGATCGTGTTGATCTCGCCGTTGTGTCCAAGGACGGAGAACGGCTGCACCCGTTTGAAGGAGGGCCAGGTGTTGGTCGAGTAGCGGTTGTGGCCGAAGCAGCCGATCGTCTCGAAGCGCGGGTCGTGCAGGTCCGGGTAGTACTCGCCGAGAACGTTCGGCGCGCCCATCACCTTGTAGACGCAGGTGGTGGCGGAGAAGGAGGGGACGTGGACGTCGAGCTCTTTCTCCAGGCAGATCATCAGGTCGAAGAGGACGTGATGGCGGGTCGCGGCGTCGGCGACGAGGCCGCCGAGCTGCCAGAAGATCGGCTCCTCCTCGCGCGCGGTCGGGCCGAGGGCGGGCGAGTTGACGACGCCCTCGCGCTCGGCGAGGACGCGGAAGCCGCCGGCGGCGAGCAGCTCGCGGGCATCGTGCTTGACCTTCTCGACGTCCTGGGAGCGCTCGATGAAGACGTGGGCGACGGCGAAGGCGTCGTCGGTCGCCAGCGACGGGTCGTGGCCGCCGGTGCGGACCTCCTCGGCCCAGATCTTGCGCGGGATGTCCAGCAGGAGGCCGCAGCCGTCCCCCTCGCCGTCGACGTTGCCGGCGCGGTGGAGCATCTTCTGCAGGGCGGGAATCGCCAGCTCGATCGGTTCGTGGCTCGGCGTCGCGTCCTTGCGGACCGAGGCGTAGATGGCGCAGGCGTCTTTGTCCTCGACGCTGGGCGGAGAGACGAGCGGCCGGTAGGGGCGCTCTGGCGAGTAGCGCTCCACGCGAGCGCCGCGATCTGACTGGGTCTTCAATTTTGACCTCCCGGGTTCCACGCCTTCTTCGAGCGGGCGCGCGACGGGGTTAACGAGTTACGGGATTATAGGGCCGCGTCAAGCCCACGACATGGGCTGGTAGCCGCCGTCGGGCTCGACCCCGACCAGCAGCGCCAGAACCGGCGCCTCGGAGCGGTTGAGGATCGTGCGGGTGGCCGCGGGCTCCAGCGAGGCGAAGGTGCCGGCCGGGGCCGGGTGGTCCTCCCCGTCGAGCCGCATGATCGCTCCGCCCTCGAGGATCACGTAGACCTCGACCTGCCCGCTCTGCGCCTCGTCGTGCTCGGGGATCTGCCCACCCGGCGCGATCTCGACCAGGTTGTAGCCGAAGGCGCTGGTGCCGAGCGCCTTGCGGGCTAGCAGCCAGGTGGAGTCGCCCGACCCCTCCATCCGCTCGAACTCGTCGCGGTTCTTGATCGTGTAGTTGTCGGCCATTAGGTTCGACCCTAACCGCCGATGACCGATTCAGGCAAGGACTCAGAGCAGGCGCTGCGCGAGGCGATCGACCGCTACAACCGGGCCTGGAACGACCACGACCTCGACGCGATCATGGCGATGCACGCGCCGGACATGGTCTTCGAGAACCACACCGCGGGCGAGTCGGCCGAGGGCGAGGCCGCCCGCGCCCACATCGGCGCGATCTTCGAGACCTGGCCCGACATCGAGTTCACGACCCGGCGCCTCTACGTCCGGGAGGGGCTGGTCGTCCAGGAATGGACCGCCTCAGCCACCCACACGAACACGATGCGCCGAGGAGACCTCGTCGCTGAGCCGACCGGGAAACGAATCGAGTGGGACGGCCTCGACGTGTTCCCTTTCGAGAACGGCCTCGTCAAGCGCAAGGACGTCTACTCCGACAGCGTCTCGATCCTGCGCCAGGTGGGGTTGCTGGATTAGGCGTGTCGACTTTGTTCGGCTATTCCGAACAAAGGCGACATCACATCAGCGGCTCCAACTGGGTTCGAAGGCTTCCTTGACCAGCGTCTTCGGCTTGCCGCCCGCGTAGGGGACGGTCTGCACCTTGCGGTTCTTCAGGCCGGGGTCGAAGCCGCCGTTGAAGCCGAGGACGAGGTTGCCGTCGGCGGAGAGGTCGGTGCCGACGAAGCCACTCTCGTCCGCGGCGGCTACCGGGCGCTGGGCGCCCGTCTTCGGGTTGACGACGACGGCGTAGCTGGTGTCCTGGCCCTCGAACTCGGCCAACAGGTGAGACCCGTTGGCTGACCAGTCGGTCGGGAAGAGGCCCTGGAGCAGTTCGGGGACCTTGGTGTGGGTGAGGCGCTTGACGCCCTTGCCCTGCGGGCTCATCAGGAAGAGCTCGTTCTTGCCCCCGTACTGGCGCTTCTTCTCTTCCAGGGTCTTGACGAAGACGATCCTCTCCGGGCCCCAGAGCGGCTGCGAGGAGCGATGGTCCTTGGTCAGCCGGACCGGTTCGGGCGCCCGCACGTTGACGACGCCGGGAATCGGGACCGAGAAGCGGAAGACGTCGCTGCGCGGCGGGAACTTTTCGCTCTTCGCCACCGAGTAGGCGATTTCGGTGCTGTCGGGGGAGAAGCTGAAGCCGCTGAAGTAGTCGGTGGCGATGACGCTCTGCTTGCCGCTGGCGACGTCGATGACGACGAGGTTGCGCTTGCCGAGTTCGGGCCCGCGCAGCGCCGCGATCGTCTTCGAATCCGGCGACCAGGTCAGATAGAAGGCTTCGCGGAAGTTGGCCATCAGAGTCTTGCCGGGTCCACCGGTGGCTGGGGCCACTTTCAGTTCCTGGGCGGATTTCGGTCCTTCGTGCAAGTAGGCGACCCAGAGGCCGTCGGGCGAGACCCGCGGGTTGTGCCCTTTGTCGACCTCCTTCGCCCCGGAGCCGTTGTCATTCGCGACGTAGACCGTCGCGTTGAACGGGTTCTTGACGTAGGCGAGCGTCGCGGCGGCGGCGGCCGGGAAGGCGAGCAGCGCGGCGAGGACGAGGACGGGCAGGAGCAGCTTCAGCTTGGGAGGGGTCGACATGCGGGCGATGCTATCCCGGCCCGACGACGGCAGCGACGACCAAACCGCCGCTGACACCGAAGAACGAGACGACCGCCAGCGCCCGGTACCAGAGGCGCTTGTCGACCTCGGGGTCGAAGGCGAGCGGGACGAAGAGGAGGGGGTTGACGAAGGTGCCGAAAACCAAGGCCGCGGCGACGACACTCGGGAGGTCGGGCACCGCAAGGCCAACAGCGATCAGGATCAGGCCCATCATCACGTAGTCGAGGTGGACCTGGCGGATGCGCTGCGGGGCGACGACGCCGATGCGCCGCAGCCACTCGGGCCGCTCGTCGCGGATCACCATCGCCCAGCCGAGCAGGCCGCCCAAGGCCAGCTCGATCAGGCCGATTCGAACAACCCAGGCCATCGTGGCCCTGATCCTAGTAGCGCCCTCGAGCCCTCAGTTGCTTTCGCCCCCGCATCCCATCCCTTCCATCCTCACCACGTCACCAGCCCGATCGTGTCGATTTTGTCGCCGTTCCAGTCGCCGACGACCGGCTTGAACTGCGAGCCGCCATATGAGAAGGAGAGGTCGGGGGGACCGGAGCTGTTGGTGTTGCGCAGGACCCACTGGCCGGAGATCGGTTCGTAGAGGCCGACGGTGTCTTTGCCGTCGCCGTTCCAGTCGCCGACCACCGGCTTGTATTGAGAGCCGCCGTATTGGAAGGAGAGGTCGGGGTTCCCCGCGCTATTGGTGTTGCGCAGGATCCACTGGCCGCTTTGCGGTTCGTAGAGCCCGACGGTGTCTTTGCCGTCGCCGTTCCAGTCGCCGACCACCGGCTTGTATTGAGAGCCGCCGTATTGGAATTTCAGCTGCGGGTTGCCGGCGCTGTTTTCGTCGCGCAGCTCCCAGCGGCCTTCGATCGGTTCGTAGAGGCCTACCGTCTCAGTTTTGTCGCCGTTCCAGTCGCCAACCACCGGCTTGAACTGGCTGCCTCCGTATTGGAATTCGGTTACCGGGAAGATGCCGACCGCGTTATTGAGTCGCAGCCGCCAAATCCCGGGCAGCAGTTCATAGCGACCCGTGGTCGTTATCCCGTCGGCATTCCAGTCACCGGCGAGGGGTTCCTCTTCAGGGCCGCCGGATTCGAAGTTGATTTCGGGGTTGCCCGAGGTGTTGGCGTTGCGCAGCTGGTATTCGATTGCGGTCGGAGCGTTTGCCCAGCTCAGAGCCGGGGTGTCGGTGCCGTTGCCGTCCCAATCGCCTACCGTGAACTGGTATTGGGAGCCACCGTACTGAAAGGAGTAGTCGGGGTTGCCGCCGTTGTTGGTGTTGCGCAGGTTCCAGTTGCCGGCGGTGGGGTCATAGACGCCGATCGTGTCCGTGCCGTCGGCGTTCCAGTCGCCAGCCACGGCGCCGCTCCAGGGACCGCCGCCGTATTGGAAGGAATAGTCGGGGTTGCCGGCGCAGAGGCAGTTCTTCAGGTTCCAGTTTCCCGCCTCGCGGTCATAGACGCCGATCGTGTCGCCGGCGATCCTGTTCCAGTCGCCGGCGACCGGGGTCTCCCAAACGCCGCCGCCGTATTGGAAGGAGTAGGTGGGGTTACCGGCGCTGTTCGTGTCGCGCAGGTTCCAGTTACCGGCGGTCGGGTCATAGACGCCGATCGTGTCCGTGCCGTCGGCGTTCCAGTCGCCGACCACGGGCTTGGTCCAGGGGCCGCCGCCGAATTGGAAGGTGGTGAAGGCCGCGCCGGTGGTGTTGGAGTTCCGCAGCTTCCAGACGCCGGTCGAGGGGTTGTAGACGCCGGGCGTGTCTACGCCGTTACCGTCCCAGTCGCCCGCGACGCGGGTCTCCCCCGGCAAGCCGAACCAGAAGTTCGCCTGTGCACTGCCGGAGCTGTTGGAGTTGCGCACCGACCACTTGACCCCCGTGGTGAAGGCCAGATCGGAACCGTAAGAGGTTCCGTCTTGGTTGGTGGCGAGGAGGCGGAAGTGGTAGCGGGTGCGGGGCAGCAGCGTGTTCGGCGTCAGATAGACGTTTACCGCGCTCGTGCCTGCGCCGGCGCCGGCGTTGGTCACCGGGATCGAGTTGCCGTAGCTGGTCGTCTTGCCGTATTCGAAGCGATAGGTCGTTTCCTTGCCGTTGGGATTGACCGTTCCGTTGAGCGTGGCCTGGTTTTCCTGAATGCCGCTCGCCGGCTTGGTCTCCACAGTCGGGGGGGTAATCGTGATCGTGTTCGAGTCAGAGGCCGAGAACATGTCGTTTCCGGGGAAGGTGGTGGTGATGCGCCACGATCCTTCGGAGATGCTGACGTCTGGAGCCTGATAGGAGCCGTTGTTGACGGGCGCCTGGACGGAGTTCCGCAGTGCCCACTGCCCGTTCTCGTTGCGGTAGAAGTTGACGGTCACCTGATTGGCCTGGATCGGGACCGAATCGTGCTTCACCGTTCCCGATGCCCGGACGACGTGTTCCGACGGGCGTGAGATGTTCAACGTGGTCTGGCTGGCGAGAGCGGTCAGCGGCGCAATTTTCACACCGAGCTCTGCCGTGGCTTCCTGGATGTTCGCAAATAGTGCTTCGGGATCGCCCTTTCCGGCTTCGTAGCATTCAGCCCAGTCGCCACCTCCCGAAATAATCCCCAATGCCATGTTCGCGCTCGCCGTATAGACAGGGCCGCCGCTATCGCCTCCCCAAATGCAGAGGTTTTTGCCCCTTAGCGCCATCAGGTCGTGGAGATAGTCGTTCCCGTATTCAACCGTTTCGTCTTCGGTTTTCTGCACCGTCGCGCAGGTACCCCCCGTATTGGCGCCGGCGTGACATGCCATCTGTCCGACGAAGGCCTGTTCTTCACCGTAAATCGGGTAATTCAGGCTCTGCGGCCATGGATAGCCGCTTCCGTGTCCCCAGAAGGCCACCTGCGCCGGCCAGGAAGCAGTGTCCGGCCACTGGCCGGTGGCATCGATTTTCGCCCAGTCATTACCGGGGTAGTGCCACTGCTCTGCCACGCCGATCGAATGAATGTGATCCGCACTGTAGATCGAGTCGTACGTGTCCCAAAACCAACGAGGGCTTGGGTCGGAGGGCTCCTTAATGCAATGCCCGGCCGTGAGTACATAGCGCCTGCCGTTGTTTCCGAGAGCCCGAAAGGCGGTCGAGCAATACGTACCGCCTGAATTGATATAGGTTCCCCCTCGCAGAGGGAGGTCACATACCCTGTTTTCGACGTCGCAGGAATCCGTGTCGAAGCGTAGCCGCTCGGGATTGACCCGACGAACCTCGACGTCGACCTTGACCGAATGCGCAAGGCGAATGACAGCGGCCGTTTCGGTGCGATCGGCGTGAGCCGAAAGCTGCACGACGATGGCGTTCTGGACAGGGCTAAGGCCAGTCCGCATGACGCCCGACGACAGGCGCCCCGTCCGGACCATCCTCCTCCAGCCCGCATCGACCCGCTCGTGAGCGCTTTCAAGCTCTGACCAGGTGAAGTCAACGCGGGGAGTGCGGTAATCGCTGACGTGAACGCGTCGTAGGGCCCGGCTGGCAATGGTTCCGCTGTCGCGGGAAACAACTGGAACCACGAAATTGCCAGTCGAGTTATCGAACCAGAGGCCAGCGTACTCTTTTCTTAGATCCCGTTTTAGGTATCTGACGATACCTACTTTGCTGGCTTTGCCTTGGAGTTTGAGCCTTTCTCTGGCTACCTTCGTAGAGACGTGAAAAGTCTCGGCGTAGGTTCTGACTGCACCAGGGAAGATGCTTGCAGAGGCCTTGAGAGGAGCACCCACACCGATCGCCAGAGCGAAAAAAGCGCAATCGCCGTCCATCGAGACACCCTCTTGAACATCTAGGCCTCCTCCAGTTGAGCCATTTCATGAAACGAACTATGTGCTCAACCGATAGACGCTGTCGAGAGTCCCTGCGGGCAAGCGAAGAAAAGGTAAACGTCCCTGTCTTTCATCACAACCCCAGTTCTTGGTGAGCATTTCCTTAATCGCTGGAGAGAGTTACAGTTCGGGCACGTCGGCCCCAAGCGGGCTGAACGGGAGGCGCTTGACTCCCGCCCAGCCGCCGCAGCGCTCCTCCAGAGCCGCGGCGACGTTGCCGGCGTCCTGCCAGGTGGTCCAGACGAGGACGGTTGGCCCAGCGCCGGAGATCGTCGCCCCCAGCGCCCCCAGCTCCCGGGCCGAGTCGATGACCTCCATCGAGCGCGGGTAGAGCCCACGGCGGCGGTCCTGGTGGATCGAGTCGCGGAGGCCGCGGGCGAGCAGGTCGAGGTCGGCGCTGCGCAGGCCGAGGACCAGGGTCGCCGCTGCCGAGACGTTGGCGACGGCGTCGGCCAGCGGCACCTCTGCCGGGATCGCCTCCCGCGCGCGCTCGGTCGAGACCTCCTCGGGCGGGATCACGACGATCCCCTCCAGCCCCTCGGGGGGGTCGAAGCGCGCCGCGGTGGGGCCTTCGTCGCCATTCGCGCAGACGACGAAGCCGCCGTAGATCGCTGCCGCGACGTTGTCGGGATGCCCCTCGATCTCGGTCGCCCGCGCCAGCATCTCCTCCTTCGAGAGCGCCAGCTCGTAGAGGTGGTCGGCGGCGTAGAGGCCGGCGACGATCGCCGCCGCGGAAGATCCCAGCCCCCGCGCCAGCGGGATCTCGCTGCGCAGGCGGAAGGCGATCCCGTCCGCCGGCCGCAGGCTCTCAAAGGCCCGCACGATCAGGTTGTCGCGCTCCCTCGAGACATCCAGGCCGCCGGTGTCGAAGGAGAACTCGCCGCTCTCTTCCACCTCCAGCTCGAGGTGCAGCGCCAGCGCCGCCGCCATCGCGTCGTAGCCGGGGCCGAGGTTGGCCGAGGAGGCGGGGACGCGGACGAGCCGGTGGCGGGCGGTCACCGGTCCGAACCTAGTCGAACACGGCGCGCTCGACGGCGCTGAGGTCGTTGTCGCAGTTGATCACCGAGGGGGCTTTGGAGAGGGCGGTGTCGGGGTCCTTGAGGCCGTGGCCGGTGAGGACGCAGACGACGGTCTCGGGGCGGGCGCTGCCCTCGACGACGGGCAGGCCGTGGGCGAGGAGGCCGGCGACCGAGGCGGCGCTGGCGGGCTCGCAGAAGACGCCTTCGTTGTCGGCGAGCCAGTGGTAGGCGCCCAGGATCTGCTCGTCGGAGACGGCGGCGACGCGGCCGCGGGAGGCGGTGAAGGCGGCCATCGCCTCCTCCCAGCGCGCCGGGTTGCCGATCCGGATCGCCGAGGCGACGGTCTCGGGCTTCTCCACCGGCTCGCCTCTGACCAGCGGCGCCGCGCCCTCGGCCTGGAAGCCGTAGAGGATCGGGGCGGCGTCGACCTCCTGGAAGCCGCGCCAGTAGGCGGTGACGTTGCCGGCGTTGCCGACCGGGATCGCCAGCGCCCCGGGGGCGCCGCCGAGGTCCTCGACCACCTCGAAGGCGGCCGTCTTCTGGCCTTCGATCCGATGCGGGTTGACCGAGTTGACGAGCTCGATCGGGTGCTTCTGGGAGAGCTCGCGGACGATCCGCAGGGCGTCGTCGAAGTTGCCCTGCAGGGCGACGACGCGGGCTCCATGCATCAGCGCCTGGGCGAGCTTGCCGATCGCGATCTTGCCCTCGGGGACGATCACCGCCCCGCGCATGCCGGCCCGCGCCGCGTAGGCGGCGCAGCTGGCGGCGGTGTTGCCGGTCGAGGCGCAGATGATCGCCTCCGCCCCCCTCCCCTTCGCCCGCGAGACCGCCACCGTCATCCCCCGGTCCTTGAAGGAGCCGGTCGGGTTCAGACCCTCGAATTTGAAATAGGCCTTGGCTTCGATCCGCTCCGAGAGCCGAGGCGCCTCGATCAGCGGCGTCGCCCCCTCGTTCAGCGTCACCACCGGGTCCCCCGGCTCGAGCGAAAGCCGGTCCCGGTAGCGGTCGATCAGGCCCGCCGCCACTAGTACTCCTCCTCGATCACGCGAATCGAACGGGGCGGCGAGCGCAGGTCTGAGAGGCCCGCCAGCTCCTCGACCGCGGCGGCGAACTTCGACTCCAGGCACTCGTGGATCACCATCACCAGCCGCGCGTCCTCGCCGCTGCCGCGCTGGACGAAGCTCTTGACCGAGATCCCGTGTTCGCCCAGCACCGTCGCCACCCGCGCCAGCACCCCGGGCCGGTCGGCGACCTCCAGGTGCAGGTAGAAGGAGGAGTCGACGTCGGCGACGATCGGCAGCTCGACCCGCGTCTCGTGTACCGGCGCGTCGCCGGCGAGGATCGAGACGACGTCGCCGAGGACCGCCGAGGCGGTCTGCAGGCCGCCGGCGCCCGGGCCCGACATCGTCACCTCGGTGATCGCCGGCGCCTCGACCATGACCGCGTTGAACGGCCCCTCGATCGGCGCCAGCGGGTGGCCCGGGTAGAGGAAGCAGGGGAAGACGCGGACGCTGATGCCGCCGTCGCGCCGTTCGGCGACGCCCAGCAGCTTCAGCGAAAGGCCAAGCTCCTTGGCGTAGGCAAGGTCGTCGGGCTGGATCCCCTCGATCCCCTCGAAGGGGACCTCCGCGAGAGTGACCGGGGTATGGAAGGCGAGGCGGGCGAGGATCGCCATCTTCGCCGCCGCGTCGGCGCCGCCGACGTCGTCGGACGGATCGGCCTCGGCGTAGCCCAGCTCTTGCGCCCGGGCCAGCACCTCGGCGTAGCCGGCGCCGGTGGCGGCCATCTCGCTGAGGATGAAGTTGGTGGTGCCGTTGACGATCCCGAAGACCTTGGAGATCTCGGTGACCCCGAAGCTCTCCTGGATCGTGCGGACGATCGGGATCACCGCCGCCACCGCGGCCTCGAAGCGCAGCTGGACGCCGGCCTCGCGGGCCACCGCGAAGAGCTCGTCCCCGTGCTGGGCGAGCAGCTGCTTGTTGGCGGTGACGACCGGCTTGCCGGCCCGCAGGGCGGCGAGGACGTGCTCGCGCGCCGGCTCGGTCCCGCCCATCAGCTCGACGACGAGGTCGGAGCCGGCGAGGATCTCCTCGAAGCTCCCGCCGGCGCGGGTCAGCACGCCGGCAACCTCCGGCCGGCGCCCGGTCGCGGCCTCGACGGCCTCGGCCCGCTGCGCCAGCAGCTCGCCGAAGGCGGCGCCGACGGTGCCGCGGCCGAGCAGCCCGATGCGGACGGGTTTGGAGCCTTCCGGGGACACCCTTCTAGACGTCCCTCGCGGTCAGGTCCTCGTAGGTCTCGCGCCGGACCACGACCCGCGCCTCCCCATTGCGGCAGAAGACGACCGGCGGGCGGGTGACGCCGTTGTAGTTGTTGGCCATCGCGTAGCCGTAGGCGCCGGTGGCCGGGGTGACGAGGACGTCGCCGACGGCCGGCTCGGCCAGCATCGTGTCGCGGACGATGACGTCGCCGGACTCGCAGTGCATGCCGGCGATCGTGACCAGCGTCTCGGCCGGCGCGGCGGCGCGGTCGGCGATCAGCGCCTCGTAGACAGAGCCGTAGAGCATCGGCCGCAGGTTGTCCGACATGCCGCCGTCGACGGCGACGTAGGTGCGCACTCCGGGGATCTCCTTGACGGTGCCGACGCGGTAGGCGGTGAGGCCGGCGTTGGCGACCAGCGAGCGGCCGGGCTCGACCAGGATTCGGACGCCGGGGCCGAAGACCTCGGCGACGCCGCGTACCTTGACGTCGACGTAGGAGTCGATCGAGGGCGGCTCGTCCTCGGCGGTGTAGGCGACGCCGAGGCCGCCGCCGACGTTGACCACCCGGCACCAGTCGCCGGCAAGCTCGCCGAGCGCCTGGATCGCCAGCTTGTAGGGCTCGAGCTCGAAGATCTGGGAGCCGATGTGGGCGTGCAGCCCGACCAGCTCCAGCTTCTCGGAGGCGAGGACGCGCTCGACCGCCCGCGCCGCCAGGCCGTCCGCGAGGCCGAAGCCGAACTTCGAGTCGAGCTGGCCGGTGGTGATGTAGTCGTGGGTCGAGGGCTTGATCCCGGGCGTGACCCGGATCAGCACCCGCTGCGGTTCGTCGAGCAGCCGCTCGCAGCGCTCGATCTCGTCGAAGGAGTCGAGGATCAGGTGGCGGATGCCGGCGCGGGCGGCGAAGAGGATCTCCTCGTCGGACTTGTTGTTGCCGTGCATGTGGATCCGCTCGGGGTCGAAGCCGGCCTTCAGCGCCATGTGCAGCTCGCCGCCGGAGGCGACGTCGACCGAGAGCCCCTCCTCGGCGAAGAGCCGGTAGGCCGCCGTGCAGGGCAGCGACTTGCTGGCGAAGAGAACCTCGAACTCGGCCCCGCGCGACTCGAACGCCTCGCGGTAGGCGCGGGCGCGAGCGCGGATGTCGTCCTCGGCGTACAGATAGGCCGGGGTGCCGAACTCTTCGGCCAGCTCGACCACGTCGCAGCCGGCCACTTCCAGGTGCCCCTCCGCGTCGACCCGGCTCCCCTCTGGGTAGACCGCCGATCCCGCGATCGGGTCGCTCGCGACCGACCCCGCCTGTACGTGCTCAGCCATTGGGCAGGCATTTTGACGATTAGGGCCTGAGCGGGCGGAACGCTTGATTCAGCTGGGGATCACTTGCCGCCGACGAGGCCTTCGACAGCGCCGACGGTTTCGTCGACGACCTTGCCGACCGGCGATTCCGGGCCGGCGACATCGTCAACGGTTTCTTCGGTCACCTGGGTGACGCCGGTTTCCTCCAGGGCGCCGCCGGTGACGGTTTCGTCGACCTGGTTGACGGTTTCGTTGACGGTGCTGGTGACTTTTTCCGAGGTCGATGAGGTGGTCGTGCCGCCGCCTTCGGCGCCGCCGCCGGTCGCGCCGCCGCCACCGCCACCGCCGCCGTTGGAAGCCGTGCCGGAGCCGCCCGAGCCGCCGCCACCGGAGCCATCGCCGGGAGCCGAGCCGCCGCCACCGCCCCCATTGCCGTTGCCACCGCCCGGGGCTTCGCCGCCGCCACCGGTTCCACCACCGGCTGCTCCCGGTTGCCGCCCCGAGCCGCCAACGCCCTGCTGACCGTTGTCGTTCGCGCCGCCCCCGGCGCTGCCTCTGCCGGCGGTGCCGCCGCCCGCGGAGGCGCCGGCGCCACCTTTCGCGGCGGTGCCGCCGCCACCCGCGGAGCCCCCCGCTGCGCCGGCGGCCTCCGCGGCCGAGATCGCGGCATCGTCGTTGCCCCCGATCAAGCCGGGGACCGGAAAGTTCTCGAAGACCTGGGCGGAGACGAGCAGAACGAAGACGACGACCGCCACCGCGATCAGCCCCGCTCCGGACATCGCTCCCACCAAGTAGTTACGCGCCTGCCTAATCATCCGCCGTTCGCGTACCCACGCTAGTCAGTGGATAACGACCGCTCAAGCGATACTCCTAAAATTAAGTAGGGCAGACGTTTCAGCCAGGCGTGACGTTCTCGACGTGCAGCAGCTCCTGGGTCGCCTCTTCCTCCATCTGCAGCGTCGTGTGCTCGATCCCGTAGCTCTCCCGCAGCGTCAGCTCGAGCCGGCGCCGGATCAGGTCGCGGTCGATTCCCTGGGCGACGACGACGTGGGCGGCGATGGCGCCGAAGCCGGAGGTGACGGTCCAGACGTGGAGGTCGTGGACGGATCGGACTCCCTCCTCGCGGCAGATCGCCGCGCCCACGGCGTCGACGTCGAGCCCGGCCGGCGCCGCCTCCATCAGCACGTCGACCGGCTCCTTGATCAGGCGCCAGGAGGAGGCGAGGATCAAGGCGGCGATCAGCAGGCCGACGATCGGGTCGACGATCGGCGAGCCGCCGAGCAGGACGAAGGCGCCGGCGACGACGACGCCGATCGAGCCGAGCGCGTCGGCGGCGGAGTGGCGGAGCACCCCCTCCAGGTTGATGTCATCGCGCTGGCCGCCGGCGAGGACGACGGTGGCGGCGACGTTGCCAGCGAGGCCGAAGACGCCGAGGGCAAGGACTCCCCAGCCGTCGATCCCGGGCGGATCGGAGAAGCGCCCGATGGCGGCGACGGCGACGGCGACGCTGACGACGACGAGGAGCAGCCCGTTGACGAGCGCCGCCAGCACCTCCGAGCGCTGGTAGCCGAAGGTGCGCCGCCCGGCCGCCGGCAGACCCGCCAGCCGCGCCGCAAGCAGGGCGAGGACGATCGAGCCGGCGTCGGAGAGCAGGTGGCCGGCGTCGGCCAGCACCGCCAGCGAGCCGGTGAGGAAGCCGCCGACCGCCTCGGCGAGAAGCAGCCCGACGTTGATCCAAAGCGCCCACCACATCCGCCGCCGGCTGTCGGCCCGGCGGGCGTCGAGGGCGTGGCTATGGCTGTGGCCAGGACCGTGCATGCAACCGAGGATACGGATGCCGACGGGACGAAAATCCCCCTATATGTAGGGAAATCGTCCCGTCGGCCTGGAACTCAGGCGGCGACGGGCTCTTTGGTCGCCTCGGCGGCGACTTCGGCGGCGAAGCCGAGGCGCTCGGCGTACTCGCGCGCCTGCATCCGCGAGATGACCATGCGCTGGATCTCGGCCGTGCCCTCGAACAGCTGGTAGATCTTGGCGTCCCGGAACCACTTCTCCAGCGGGCACTCGGTGCTCTGGGCGAAGGGGCCGACCAGGTCCATCAGCGTCGTCGTCGCCCACATCGTCACGTCGCCGGCCTTCAGCTTCGACATCGAGCCCTGGCCGCCGGTCATCGGCACGCCGTTGCGGCCCATCCAGGCGGCCCGCTGGACCAACAGGCGGGCGCCCTCGACCTCGGTGGCTACGTCAGCCAGGGTCTGCTGGATCCGCTGCGACTGCAGCAGCGCTACGCCTTCGTAGGACTGGCCGTCGAGGTACTCGAGGGTCCACTCGTAGGCGGCTTGGGCGATCCCCAGCGCCGAGGCGCCGACCAGCGGCCGGGTCACCTCGAAGGTCGCCAGCGCGTCGGCGCCGCGCGACTTCTTCCCTTCGCGCCCGCGCTGCAGCTTCTTCTCCAGCTTCTCCTCGCCGCCGAGCAGGCAGTCGCCGGGGATGCGGCAGTCCTCGAGCACCACCTCCGCCGTGTGGGATGCGCGGATCCCCAGCTTCGACTCCTTCTTGCCCTGGGAGAGCCCGGGGGTGCCTTTAGGGACGACGAACGAGGCCTGACCGCGGGTTCCGAGCGCCGGATCGACGGTGGCGACGACGACGTGGACGTCGGCGATGCCGCCGTTGGTGATGAAGACCTTGGTCCCGTTGAGGACCCACTCGTCGCCGTCGCGCTTGGCGGTCGTTTTCAGGCTCTTGACGTCGGAGCCCGCCTGCGGCTCGGTGACGGCGTAGGCACCCAGCTTGATCTCCTCGGCGGTCCCGAAGCACTCGGGGACCCACCTCATGATCTGCTCGGGGGTGCCGGAGGAGGCGATGCCCGCGGCGGCGAGGCCGGAGCCGGAGATCGCCAGCGCGGTCCCGGCGCAGCCCCAGTGGAACTCTTCGGCGGAGATCACCTGGAACTGGCCCTCGGGGTCGGCGGCGGAGCGCTGGATCGACTCGAGCGTGCCGAAGCCTTGCCTGCGCGCCTCCTTGATCACCTCCCAAGGGATGCTCTCCTCTTCGTCGTGCTTGCGCGCGGCCGGCCGGATCACCTCGCGGGCGAACTTCCGGCACCGCTCCTTGAAGTCTTTCTGCTCGTCGTTGAGTGCGAAGTCCATCTCGATCCTCTCTGCGCCTTCCGCTACCGATTGACTGGTCAGTCAGCCAGTCCCGCCGGGACTCTACTCCTCCCCGCCGGAGGCGCTCGGCTACGTTTCGGGCGTGACCCCGAAGCGGCCGATCAACGCCGACGTGCCGGAGGCGGAGACGAAGGAGGCGGAGGCGCCGACGCAGGAAGCCCCGAAGGCGGAGGGAAAGCCGGCGCCGGAGAACTCGCAGAGGCCCCAGGCGGCCGCCCCGCGACCCCGGCAGCCCGGCGCGCCGAAGCTGTTGGCGGTCCTGGTCGCACTAGCGCTCGTCTTCATTGCCGCCGCGATCGTCTTCGGCACCGGCGACGGGGACTCCAACCGCAGCGAGGCGCCGGCGCCCACCCCGGTGCCGGCCGGGAGCAAGCCGGAGGAGGGCACGCCCGACCAGACCGCCGAAAGGCTCGGGTATCCCGGCTTTGCGACCAACAACACGACCCGGATCGGAGGGTCCGACCCGACCGCCAACGCCGCCGGCGCGGCGCTCGCCGTCTTTCCCTCCACCACCACGGAGCAGCGTCCCGCGGCGGTCACCGTCGCCGGCGAAGAAGACTGGGCGGGAGCGATCGCCGCCGCCGTCCTGATGGCAGAGCCGGTGCGGGCGCCGATCCTCTTCTCCGGGCCCGACGAGATGCCGGAGGCAAGCGAAGAAGCGCTCGACGCGCTCGACCCGCAGGGCAGCGCCGACACGGGTCAGGCGGCGCTCTTCGCGGTCGGCACCGTCGCCTACCTCGGCAAGGCGGCGCCGGTCGACTCGGGGGACCCCGCCGCGACCGCGGCCCAGATCTTCAACCTGCGCGAACGGCTCACGGGCTCCCCGCCGAAGCACATCCTCCTCGCTTCCGGCACCAGCCCCGACTTCGCGATGCCGGCCGCCGCCTGGGCCGCGCGCTCCGGCGACCCGGTCCTCTACGCAGAACCGAAGAAGCTGCCGCAGCCGACCGCGGCGCTGCTGAAGGTGCACCCGAAGGTGCCGGTCTATGTGCTCGGCCCCTCCTCGGTGATCTCCTCCGAGGTCCTGCGTGAGGTCGCCAAGGTCTCGAAGGACGTCAAGCGGGTCTCCGGAGAGGATCCGATCGCCAACGCCGTCGCCTTCGCCCGCTACCGCGACGGCAGCTTCGGCTGGAACATCAACGACCCCGGCCACGGCTTCGTCCTCGCCCGCAGCGACTCGCCCGCCGACGCCGCCGCCGCGGCGCCGCTCTCGGCCTCCGGCACCTGGGGGCCGCTGCTGCTGACCGACGGCGCCGGGGCGCTGCCCCAAGACGTCCGCTCCTACCTCCTCGACGTCAAGCCCGGCTACACGACTGATCCCACCCGCGCCTTCTACAACCACGTCTGGGTAATCGGCGACCAGACCGCGATCGGGCTCGAGCAGCAGGCGGAAGTGAACGAGCTGGCCGAACTTGCGAAGATCGGCGGCGGAGAATGAGCGAGTCGGAGAACCCCCAGCTGCTCGGCGGCGCCAAGGAGATCGCCGTCGAGGACATCCGCGCCCTCGCCGGCCCGGTGACTCCCCACTTCTCCCTGCAGGTCCGCAACCGCATCCGCCGCCTGATCGAGCCGCTGCCCGCCGGTCATCCGGCACGGGCGGAGGGCGAGCGGCAGATCGCCCGCCTCGAGAGCCTCGCCCAGAACAGCGGCGAGCCGCGCGAGGGGCTCGGGATCTCGCATTGAAGTACCTGGCGCCGGGCGTCTGGCGGCTGAAGGAGTTTCCGGCGCCGACGATCAACTGCTACCTCGCCGAGGACGTCCTGATCGACGCTGGCCGCACCTGGGACCGGCGGCGGATCTTCGCCGAGCTCGAGGGCCGGGAGATCTCGATGCTTGCACTGACCCACGTCCACCCCGACCACCAGGGAGTCGCGAAGGACGTCTGCGAGGCGCGAGGCATCCCGCTCGCCTGCCACGCCGGCGACGTCGACGCGATGGAAGGACGGCGGCCGGTGCAGGAGGCCTCCGCCGACAACCCCGTCAACCGCATGATCGCCTCGATCTGGCAGGGCCCGCCCTACAAGGTCGAGCGCGTGCTCGATGAGGGCGACGAGGTCGCCGGCTTTCGCGTCGTCCACACCCCGGGCCACGCGCGCGGCCACGTCCTCTTCTTCCGCGACAGCGACCGGGTCGCCATCTGCGGCGACGTGATCCGCAACATGAGCTACGCGACGGCCTTGCCCGGGATCAGGGAGCCGCCGCCGCTCTTCACCTACGACATGGAGGAGAACCGGCGCTCGATCCGCAAGCTGGCGGAGCTGAACCCCTCCCTGATCCTCCCCGGCCACGGCCCCGCCGTGACCGACATGGGCGCCTTCGAGCGCTTCGTCTCCAAGCTCCCCGGGTAGCCCCACCGCACCGACTCGCCTCCTGGCGGGTTTTTGTCTCGGGTACTCGGCCACGACTGGAGGGAGTTCAGGATGAGAATGCTTTCGAAGATGCGCCCGTCGCCGGCGATGGTCGTCGCGGTGACCGCCCTCGTCGTCGCCCTGGCGGGGACCGCCTACGCGGCGCAGACGATCAACGGCGGCGCGATCAAGAAGCAGACGATCGGCGGCGGCAAGCTGAAGAAGGACACCCTGACGGGGTTCCAGATCAACACCAACAAGCTCGGCACGGTGCCGTTCGCGCAGGTCGCGACGCACACCTTCTGGGCCGTCGTCAACAACCCCGCCAGCCCCGGCAACGCGGCCCTGGCGCGCGCCAGCGGCCCGAACATCGCCGCGGTCGAGGGCGGCGGCGCGGTCACCGTCACCTTCCCCTTCAACGTCTCCGGCTGCGCCGACGTCGCCGCGCGCAACAACGCCGGCACCTCGGTGCCGAACTCGGGCTACGCCCAGACCAACGCCTCGGCGGCCAACCCGAACGCGATCGAGGTCCGGACCCGCGGCAAAGACGGCAACAACGAGGACGCCGACTTCCACCTGATCGTCGTCTGCCCCTGATGGCGCTTTAGGATGCGGCGCGTGGCCGAGGAGGGAATCGACAGGCCCGAGCACGCTCGCGAGCTCGCGGTCCAGCGCCTGAAGATGAAGCAGGACTTCAAGGGCATCGCCGCCGGCGGCGCCCTTGTCGTCGCCCTCTGCTTCCTGATCTGGCAGTTCGGCGACGACAGCTTCCCCTGGCCCGTCTGGGTCGCCTTCGGCGTCGTCGTCGCCCTCGTCGTCCAGGGCTGGAAGACCTACGGCCCCAGCAACCGCATCAGCGAGGCCGACGTTCAGCGGGAGATGGAGCGGCTTTGACTCAGCTCGACGTCGAGGCTTCAGGGCCGAAGGCGTCGATGATGCGGTTCTGGAACTCGCTCAGCTCCTCGGGGGAGATGAAGTAGGTGGGCGGGGTGAGGAAAAGCCCGTCCGCGCGCTCGGCGGTTGCCTCGACCCGGAGGCGGACCTTGTCGAGGGGGCCGGCGGCGCAGTAGGCCTCGACCATCTCGTCGCTGATCGCGGCGGGTACGGCAGCGAGGTCGCCGCGGCGGAAGGCCTCCCCCGCCTCGACGGCGTTGTCGGCGAAGCCGTGCAGCTCCCACAGCGGCATGTAGGTCTTCACGGTCGCGTAGAAGGAGATCGTGCGGCGGGCCATCTCGATCGCCCGCCCTTCGTCGTCGTCGATCGCGCAGCAGACGGTCGGCAGGTAGTCGAACCCGGAGCGCTCGCGGCCAGAGCGACCTAGCCCCTCCTCGAAGGCCGGCACCACCACCTCGTCGATCCAGCGCAGGCTCTGGATCGGGTGGCCGATCAGCCCGTCGGCGACGTCGCCGGCCATCCGCGCCATCCCCGCCTGCACGGCGGCGGTGTAGATCGGCACCGCCTCGCGCGGCGCCGGGTGTGGGCGCACCCAGCCCTTGATGTCGATGTCGTAGTACTCGCCCTGGTAGCGGATCGGCTCGCCGGCACTGGCCTGGCGCATGATCAGCCGGGTCGCCTCGATCGCCTCGCGCAGGTGGGGCGCCGGGCGGCCGTAGTCGGCGTTGTGCCAGGTCTCGTTCAGCCGTTTGACCCCGGCGCCCATCCCGAGCCGAAAGCGCCCGCCAGACATCTCGTCGACGTCGAGCGCCGAGATCGCGTGGATGAAGGGGCTGCGGGTGAAGGCCCAGACGATCCCGGTGGCGACGCCGATCCGCTCGGTCTTCGCAGCCAGGTAGGTGGCCTGGGTGACGGCGCTGCGGAACAGCTCCGGCGCCCACACGCACTCGACGCCCGCCGCCTCGGCCCGCAGCGTCTCCGCCTCGAGGTCGGCGACCGAGGTCCCGATCGCGGCGACGGAGATGCGATCGAGGGCGCTCATGCCGGCTGCGGTCAGGCGCTGGCCGGAGCGGTCTCGCCCGCGAGCACGGCCTCGGCGACCTGCTCGCGATGCCACTTGGCGTCGCCGAACATCGCCGCGTTGGCGCGGCCGCGCTTGAGGAAGAAGTGGAGGTCGTGCTCCCAGGTGAACCCGATCCCGCCATGGACCTGGATCGCCGCGTCGGGGACGCGCCAGCCGGCGTCGGAGGCGTAGGCCTTCGCCGTCGAAGCGGCCAGCGGCAGCGACTCCGGCTCGGCGTCGGCGGCCCAGGCGACGCCGTAGACGGCCGAGCGGGAGTTCTCGGTCTCCAGCAGCATCTGCGCGCAGCGGTGGGAGACCGCCTGGTAGGCGCCGATCGGCCGCCCGAACTGCTGGCGGTCTTTGGCGTACTCGACCGACATCTCCAAAGTCCGCTGGGCGAGCCCGGTCGACTCGGCGGCGAGGGCGACGCAGGCGCGGTGGAAGACGGGGTGGTAGACGTCGCCGCTGGCCGAAAGCGTCGCCTCGGGGCGAACCCCCTCGAAGCGGACGGAGAAGAGGCGACGAGTGGGGTCGATCGACTCCTCGGCGGTGACGGTGACGCCCTCTGCCTCCTTCTCGACCAGGTGGCGGCCGCCGTCGGCGGTGGCGACGAGGAAGAAGTCGGCGCCGCCGGCGTCGAGCACCAGCGTCTTGGTGCCGGTCAGGACCTCGCCCGGCTCCATCGAGAACTTCATCGGCTCGGCCGGCCCGCCGGCATCGATCAGGGCCGGCGTCCCCCGCAGCGAGCCCTCGGCCAGCGGCCGCAGCCAGCGCTCCTTCTGCTCGTCGGAGCCGCCGGCAGCCAGCGCCAGCCCGGCGATCGTGTTCGAGAGGAGCGGCGAAGGGGCGCAGACGTAGCCCATCTCCTCGAAGAGGATCGCCAGCTCGACCGCCCCCAGGCCCTGGCCGCCCCACTCCTCCGGCAGCGCCAGCCCGGCCCAGCCCAGCTCCGCCATCTCCTTCCACCCGCTCTCGTCGAAGCCGCTCTCGCTGGCCGCGATCTCACGGACGCGCTCCGATTTGAAGCGCGCGTTGAGGAAGTCGTGGGCGGTCGACTTGATCGCCTGCTGCTCGTCGGTGAGGTCGAAGTACATCTACCGCAACCTCGGCAGGCCGAGGACCCGCTCGGCGATGATGTTTTTGAGGATGTCCGTGGTTCCGCCCTCGATCGAGTTGGCGCGGGAGCGGAGGAAGCCGTACTGCCAGGCGCCGCCGGCGATCGCGTGCTCGGAGCCGCGCGCCAGCATCGCGTAGGCGCCCTCGATCTCCAGCGCCAGCTCGGTCAGGTCCTGGTTGATGTCGGCCCACTGCCACTTGCCGAGCGAGCCCTCGGGCCCGGGGATGCCGGACTGCATCGTCTTGGTCAGGCCTCGGTAGGCGTTCAGCCGCATCGTCTCCACCTCGATGTGGAGCTGGGCGATCCGCTGGCGGAAGTAGGGGTCCTCAGCCGCGGTGCCGCCGTTCGCCGGCGTATTCCGCGCCAGCTTCGAGAGCCGGCCGAGGCTGTTCTGGATCTGCGAGATCGCCCCGAAGGCGAGCCCGGCGCGCTCGTTCATCAAGGTCGTGATCGCCACCGCCCAGCCGTTGCCGACGCCGCCGACGACGTTGGCGTCGGGCACCCGCGCCTCCTCGAAGAAGACCTCGTTGAACTCGCCCTCGCCGGTGATCTGGACCAGGGGCCGCGTCTGCACCGCCTCCTGCTCCATATCCATCAGGAAGTAGGTGAGGCCCCGGTGCTTGGGCGCGTCGGGATCGGTGCGGGCGACGAGCATGCACCACTTCGCGTACTGGGCGAAGGTGGTCCAGACCTTCTGGCCGGTGACGACCCATTCGTCGCCGTCCTTGACCGCGCGGGTCTTCAGCGAGGCGAGGTCCGAGCCAGACTCCGGCTCGGAAAATCCCTGGCACCAGATCTCCTCGCCGGTCAGGATCGGCTCCAGATAGCGGGCCTTCTGCTCGTCGCTGCCGTGGGCGATGACGACCGGGCCGCCCATCGCGAGGCCGAGCACGTTGGCGGGAGCCGGCGCTTCCTGCCGGGTCGCCTCGGCGGCGAAGATCGCCTGCTCGATCATCGTCGCGCCGCGGCCGCCGTACTCCTTCGGCCACGAGATCCCGGCCCAGCCCGCCGCGTGCAACTTCAGCTGCCAGTCGCGGCGGAAGGCCATCACCTCGTCGAGGCCGGCCTCTGGCTCGGGCCCCGGATGGTTCTCCTGCAGCCAGGTGCGAACCTCGTCGCGGAACTCCTCCTCCGATGGCGAGAGCGTCAGGTCCATCGAGGGCGGAGCATATAGAGATCGCCTGGCCGGCCAGCCAGGCGATCTCTGAACAGAGGCACTAGAAGACTTTGCAGGTCAGGTCGTATTCGTTCGCTTCTTTTTCGAAGGTGTCGAACCCATCGCCACCCAGCCCGGTGATCCCTTCCTTTTCGAGAAGGTCGACCCCCTTGGCCAGGTTTTCCCACATCCGCTCCACCTTGGCTTCGTCGCCTTCCGGAAGACCCAAGGCTTCCAATTCATCGGATTGCCGTTGCAGAGATGGATAGATCTTTTCGTTCAAGGCTTTTTCGACCGCGTCTACGAATTCGGCTTCGTCGAATTTCCCACCAGCTGTTTCGTAGTTTTCGTAGTTGATGGTTTCCCCCACCCCGATTCGTTCTTTGCCGCGATCGGCGCAAACCTTTTCCGCTGATTTGACGAATTCGGCCTTCGGAATGACCGCCGAGGTTCCGCTGCCGGTGTCGCTGTCGCTGCCCCCGCATCCGGCGCCCACCAAGCCGAGCGCAATCACGGCCACCACCATTCCGCTTATCCACCTGTACAAGACTCTGCCCGCCTCCCAATTGTTTGACTAATCCGAAAATCTATAAGCGAGCAGGCCTGCATAAGTCAATAGCGCGCAAAATTGCGCGGACAAGCGCCCCGGGCCCCGCCGGCCCCAGCGGCGGGGCTCACCCCCCGCCGCAGACGCTGAAGCCATATGCGCTCTCGAGCCGGACCGGCTCTGCCAGAGAAGTCACCCCAAAGGTGCTCGGATCCTTCTTGAGACCCGCAATCGCCTTGTCCAGAGAGGAGAGGATCGCGTCGACCTCTTTCCTGTCGCTCTTCGGCGGCTCGAGGGCAGAAAGTTCTTCTGCCTGCCGTTCTAGATTCGGCACCAGAACCTCGGTCACCAGTTCTTCAGACTGACCTTTGCTCGGTTTTTCGAGGTCGAAGCCTTTTTCATCGGCAAATTCTTCGACTTCCGTTTTGCTCTCTTCGTTGCCCTTCAGGCAGATTTCGTCGCCTTGCCTGATGAACTCCGGCTTCGTCAGCGGTCCGCTGCTCTCCGCGCTCTCGCTGCCGCTCGTCGTACTGCCGCTACCACCCGTCGTACTGTCGCCGCCGCTCCCGCAGCCGACGATCAGAGCGGACATCGCCGCCAATGCCGCCAAGACCAAAAGCACTCGCTTGTTCAAGGTTGCCTCCTCTCCCTTCGGTCACACGAAGGTTGCAACCTATCCGCTGCTCAAACTCCTTACAACTTATGAAGGTCTGTGCAACCAGAAAAATGGGGCGCCCCCGGGGCGCCCATTTTCCGAGTCGGCTTGAAGGCGAGGCCTATTCTTCTCCGCAGACCTTGAAGCCGTATTCGTCGGCCAGCTTGCTCGGCTTTTCGAGCACGTTGCCTTCGAAGACGATGCCCGGCTCATCCTCGATTTCGCCGGTTGCGTCTTCCAGCGAGGCGATGATCGCTTCGACCTCGTCCTCGTCGCCCTTGGGGGCTCCCAGCGCGTCGAGCTCTTCGATCTGCCCTTCGAGGTTCGGCACCAGCACCTCGCCGACAGCTTCTTCCAGCTGCTCTTTGCTGGCTTTTTCGAGCTTGAAGTCGTTGTCTTCGGCGAATTCTTCGGCTTCTTTTTCGCTTTCGTCGTTGCCCTGTTTGCAGATGGCGTCGCCCTGCTTGATGAACTCCGTCTTCGTCAGCGTGACGGTCTCGTCGGTGGTCTCGCCACCGCCTCCGCAGCCGGCGACGAGCGCCGCCAGCGCGACCAGGGCGGCGACTGCCGCCAGGAATGCCTTGTTCAAGTTGTCTCCTCTAAATCGGGGTGGACGAGGCAGGCAAGCTACCCGCTGCTCCGGTCCCTAGACGCGCTGGATCAGGGTGCCGGTGCCGAGACCGCCGCCGCAGCACATCGTCACCAGGCCCATCTCCTTGTCTGAGCGCTCCATCTCGTGCAGGAGGGTGGTGATCAGGCGGGCGCCGGTCGAGCCGAGCGGGTGGCCGAGGGCGATCGCGCCGCCGTTGACGTTGACGCGGTCCATGTCGGGGTCCAGCTCCCTCCGCCAGGCGGCAACCACCGAGGCGAACGCCTCGTTGATCTCGACCAGGTCGATGTCGTCCATCGTCATCCGGTTGCGCTCGAGCAGCTTCCGCGTCGCCGGGATCGGGCCGGTGAGCATGATCACCGGGTCGACCCCGACCGTCGTCTGGTCGAAGATTCGCGCCCGCGGCTTCAGCCCGAGGGCGTCGGCCTTCTCGCGGGTCATCAGCAGCACCGCGGCGGCGCCGTCGGAGACCTGCGAGGAGTTGCCGGCGGTGATCTTGCCGTCCTCCTTGAAGGCGGGCTTCAGCTGCGAGAGGCCCTCGATCGTCGTGTCCCGCAGTCCCTGGTCGGTGGCGTAGGTATCGCCGTTGACCTGCATCGGCAGGATCTCCCGCTCGAAGCGGCCCTCGTCGGTCGCCTGTTTGGCGAGCTGCTGGGAGCGGACGCCGAGCTCGTCGAGCTCGGAGCGGGGGATCTCCCACTGGTCGGCGATCATCTCCGCCGAGAGCCCCTGCGGGATCAGGTCGTACTTCTCCATCAGCTCGGGAGAGAAGGCCATCCCGTGCTCCTGCATGACCGAGAAGGAGTCGGCGAAGGAGATGTGACCCATGTGCTCGACGCCGCCGCCGATTGCGACGTCGTGGACGCCGGAGGCGACGAGCGCGGCAGCGAAGTTGACCGCCTGCTGGGCGGAGCCGCACTGGCGGTCGACCGTCGTTCCCGGAACCTCCTGCGGCAGCCCGGCCTCCAGCCAGGCGTTGCGGCCGATGTTCAGGCCCTGCTCGCCGAACTGCTGGACGCACCCGGCGATCACGTCGCCGACCTCCTTGGGATCGACCCCGGAGCGCTCGATCAGCTCCTTGTAGGTGCGGGCGAGGAGATTGGAGGCGTGGAGGTCCTTGTAGTAGCCCTTCTCGGGATGGCCGCGGCCGATCGGCGTCCTGACCGCCTCGACGATGACGACCTCTTGCCCGCCGAACTTGCCCTTGCCGTTGTCCATCGCCAGCCTCCGTTCCTCTCAAAGTCAGCGGCGCCCACCGCGCGCCTTCCCATCCAGGGTAGCCGACTGACTGGTCAATCAGCCAGGATTCCCGGCTTCCCGAACCCGCGCGTCATCGCAGCGTTGATGCGTGATAGAAGCCCCGGCCAATGAGCGCTAACCAGGGGTACACGAGTCCGGGGATCGCGGGCAGCGGGGCGATCGCCACCGGCCTTGCCGCGGTCTCGACCACCACCGCAGACACGATCCTGCTTGCCCGCAGCGAGGCCTCGGCCTGGCGCGCGGAGGAGAAAGTGGTCGCCGCCTGCGCCAAGATCGAGGGCGGCGAGCCCTCGCGGCTGCGGGTCACCACCGACCCCGCCGACCTCGCCGACTGCGACGTCATCGTCGAGGCGATCGTCGAGGAGGTGGCGCCGAAGGGGGAGCTGCTGCGGACGATCGCCGAGGCCTGCCCGAACGCCGACCTCGCGACCACGACCTCCTCGCTGAGCATCGCCGAGATCGCCGAGGTCGCGGGCACCCCGAACCTGTTCGGCTTCCACGTCTTCAACCCGGTGCCGCGGATGAAGCTAGTCGAGGTCTGCATCCCCGACGGCGCTGTCGACTCGCGCGAGAAGGCGCTCGCCTGGTGCGCCGCCCTCGGCAAGACCGCGGTCGAGGTGCCCGACGAAGCCGGCTTCGTCGTCAACCGCCTCCTCTTCCCCTACCTCTTCGACGCCGCGCGCATGGTCGAACGGACCGGCATGGAGCCCGGCGCCGTCGACACCTGCATGAAGCTCGGGGCCGGCCACCCGATGGGCCCGCTGGCGCTGCTCGACTTCGTCGGCATGGACGTCTCGAAGGCGATCGGCGACGCCCTCTACGCCGAATCCAACGAGCCGACCCACGACCCGCCCCCGATCATCGTGAAGATGGTCGAGGAGGGGAAGTTGGGACGAAAGAGCGGCGCGGGCTTTTACTCGTACGACTGAGCCGCTACGCGGCTTTGCTTTGCCCTGAGATGTCCCAGATGACATCCGCCTCGCTGATGCCCTGACGGCGGGCGACGGTCTCGATCTCTTCCCAGGGCAGTTCGGCCTCGGGAAGGTCGTCCCAGCGGGCGAGGTCGAGGGCCTCGATCGAGCCCTTCAGCGCCGGGCCGAGGTGTTCCTCGGAGCGCAGCAACGCCCTCAGGACCTCGAGCTGCTTGTCGGTCAGGCGAACAACCCACATCGGGTACCTCCAAGATTCGAGCGGGGAGCGGGTTGCCCGATGAAGTTAGGCGGGGGTGCGGACGGAATCGCCGCTGCCGCCGCTGATCCGGACCGCCTCGATCCGGTTCTCCCGCACCGCCTCGACCCGGATCGTGTAGCCGTTGGCGAGGATCGAGTCGCCGCGCTTCGGCAGCCGGCCCAGCTCGCCGAAGACGTAGCCGCCGACCGAGTTGTAGGCGTCGGTGTCGACCGGCAGCTCGATCCCGGCGTCGGCGAGGTCGCCGAGGGAGACGTGGCCGCGGACGAACCAGTCGCCGTTGGTGAGCTTTCGCACCGCGGCTGCCCGCGGATCGGTCTCGTCCTCGATCTCCCCCACCACCTCCTCGAGGATGTCCTCGACGGTGACGATCCCGACCGTGCGCCCGTACTCGTCGACGACGACCGAGAGCGAGGTGCGCTGGACCTGGAGGTCGTGGAGGAGGTCGTCGAGCGGCCGCGTCTCGGGAACGATCAGCGCGTCGCGGGTGACCGTGTCGAGCGCAGCCTCGGGGCCCTCGCTCATGTAGAGCCGGGCGAGGCTGTTGTTGTGGACAACGCCTTTGACGCGGTCGGGGTTCTCGTCCTCGATCACCACCAGGCGCGTATGGCCGGAGGTGACGCAGCGTCGCAGCGCCGCCTCGACGGTCTCCGAAGCGTCGACGGTGACGACGGCGGGGATCGGCGTCATCACCTCCCGCGCCTCCTGCTCGTGGAGGTGGAAGACCCCGCCGAGCATCCCGGCCTCGCCGGGATCGAGCGTCCCCCCCATCCGCGAGCTGTCGATGATCTGCTTCAGGTCCTCGGCGGTGTGGTGCTCCTCCAGGTTCTTGGCGTCGACGCCGAACAGGCGGACCACGCCGTTGGAGACCCAGCTCAGCGCCTTGGTGACCGGCGTGGTTGCCGTGGCGAACCACCCGAGCGGCCGCGACACCCGCCGCGCGGTCCGGTCTGGCTGCGCGATCGCCAGCATCTTCGGCACCTGCTCGCCGATCGAGATGTGCAGGGCGGTGACGAAGGCGAAGGCGATCGCCAGCGAGATCCCCGCAGCCGCGGCATGCGAGAGCCCGCCGAAGAGCGGCTCCAGGAGCTTCGCCAGCGAGGGCTCGCCGAGGAAGCCGATCCCGATCGAGGCCATCGTGATCCCGATCTGACAGGCGGAGAGGGATTCGTCGATCCGGTCGAGCTGCTCGACCACGGCCTCGGCCCCGGCCTCGCCCTCCTCCACCGCCTGTTCGATTTTGCCGCGGCGGGTCCGCACGAGGGCGAACTCGGCCGCCACGAAGAAGCCGTTGATCGCGATCAGCAGCGCAAGAAGGACGAGCAGCAGGACGCTCATCGGCTATGCGGCCCGGTACTTCGGGCTGGGACGTCCTCGGCCATTCGGCACCGTGAATATAGCTACCCGCTGCGGCGGTTCGGCACTACCCCGCTCGTCAGGTGCGATATTGACCGAGCAATGCGGATCGCCACGCTCAGCGAGATGCTCGAAGAGGTCGTGCGCCTGGGCGAGGCGACGGGGATGGAAGACCACGCCCACGAGCTGCGGGGAGAGATGGAGGGGCGGTTGGCGACGATCCGGGCAGCGGTGGCCGGGGTCGGCTCGCCGCGGGTGATCGCCCTGCAGCGGCTGGATCCGCCCCGCGTCGGCGGCTTCTGGATCCCGGAGATGATCTCGATCGCCGGCGGCGAGGACGTCGCCGGCGACCCCGGCCTCAGTCCCCCCGCGGTCGGCTGGGGGGAGCTTTCGAGCCTCAACGCCGACGTCGTCGTCGTGATGCCGGAAGTCTCGATCGAGAACGCGAAGGCGCAGGCGATGGAGCACTGGGAGAGCGTCGCCGGCCTCGGCGCCACCCGTCTCTACGCGGTCGACGGGACCCTCTTCGCCGAGCCCGGCCCGCGGCTCGTCGACGGGGTCGAGCTGCTCGGCCACGTCCTCCATCCCGACCTCGTCGACCCGCCGGGCAACGTCGGCGCGGTGGCGCTGCGGGCGCCTGCCCAGAGGCCGCTGCCGTAGCTCGGAGCCCTCAGGCGACGGCGACCGCCCCGACCGCCGAGACGGCGGCAACCAGGACCATCGCCGCGAGCTCGAGCGGCAGCCGGTTGCGGCCGAAGAGCCCTTTCTCGCCGGCGACTATCGCGAGGGCGCAGAGCGCGCCGCCGATCAAGCCGCCGATGTGGCCGCCGACGCTGATGTTGGAGCCGACAAAGCTCCAAACGAGGTTGAAGACGATGAGGAAGCCGATCTGGCTGGCGAGCGCGTCCATGCCGCGGCCGCGGGCGATGATGAAGGTCGCGGCGGCGAGCCCGAAGACGGCCCCCGACGCTCCCAGGGTCAAGGCGTTCGGATCCAGGACCAGGGCCCCGAGGGAACCGGCGAGGAGCGACGCGAAGTAGAGGACGAGGAAGCGCGGCGTCCCCAGCGCCGGCTCCAGCAGCCTGCCGAGGAAGAAGAGGATCAGCATGTTGAAGCCGATGTGGATCAGGCTCGCGTGGAGGAAGCCGCAGGTGAGGAGGCGGTACCACTCGCCTTCGGCGACGGAGGGCCCGAAGAGGGCGTAGTCGGCGACGAACTGGCTGATCCCGGTTTCCCGGAACCCGCCCGAGCCGTTGGCGATCTGGACCAGGAAGACGATCACGTTGATCGCGATCAGCACGTAGGTGGCCGGGAAGGCGTTGAACCCGCTCGGCGTGCCGGTCGGGTTCCGCACCACCCGCGTCCTTTGACTGGCGCACTCCGGGCAGCGCATCCCGACCGGGGTCGGCGTCATGCAGTCGGGGCAGATCGGCCGGCCGCAGGAGGAGCAGGAGACGCGGGTCTCGCGGTCGGGGTGGCGGTAACAGGTCTCGGCCATCGGACGAAGCAGCCTACAATCGCCGCCGATGGAGGCCGCCAGCCCCGCCCGTCTCTACGCCGCCCTCGGCGGCGCCCTCCTCCTCGTCCTCGGCGTGGTCGGCTTCTTCTACGACGCCTCCTTCGGCCCGCTGGACGCCTACGAGGAGGCGCTCGGGGCGCTGCAGGTAAACGGCTGGCTCAACCTCCTCTACGTCGCCACCGGCGCGGTCGGCGTGCTCGTCGCCGGCGCCTCCTCGCGCGGGTACGCGCTCGCGGTCGGCGCCCTCTACGTCGTCCTCGCGATCGTCGGCTGGGGCAGCGAGGGGCTGAACCTCTTCGTCGGCGTCCTCGGCCTCGCCGCCGCGGCGGGAACGCCGAAGCTAGAGCCGCGAGCGAAGCCCGCTCGTCAACGCCCTTAGCCGGCCCTGGCCCTGCTGGCGGCCGCGGCGGCGCAGCTCCAGCAGCACCAGCGCCCCGGTGGCAGCGCCGCCGGCGCCGACCGCGACCACCGGCCGCACCCAGTTGCGGGGGTCGCGCAGGGATCGCAGCTCGCTCTCGGAGAGCTCCTCGGCCCAATCGGAGAGCTCCTCGGCGGCGGCCTGGGTCACCGCGGCCATCGTGTCCTCCAGCCGCCCGGAGAGGCGCTCGGGCGGCTCGATCGGCCGCAGCGCGTCGCTCAGCAGCTGCTCGACGTCCCAGGTCGAGCCGCTGAGCGTCTCGCGCGAGTCAGTCATCGCTCATCTCCTCCTGCAGCTGCTTGATCGCGCGGTGGATCAGCACCTTCGTCGCCCCGTCGGTGCGGCCGAGGGCACGCGCGATCTCGCGGTTGTCCATGCCGAGCGCAAAGCGCATGATCAGCGCCTCGCGCCGGTCCTCGGGAAGCTTGTCGAGGTGCACCATCACCTGCCGCAGCTCCTCGCGGCCCTCGGCGATCGCCTCGGTGTCGTGGCGGGCGGCGATCGGGTCGGCGTTTTCCAGCGGCGTCTGCGGCCGCCGCGCGCGGTCGCGGTAGTAGTTGGAGGCCAGGTTGTGGGCGATCCGGATCACCCACGGGCGCAACGGCCGTCCGTCCGACTCGCGCCGGGCGCGGTCGAAGTGCCGGTAGGCCTGGAGGAAGGCCTGCTCGGTCAGGTCCTCGGCGTCGTGATGGTTCCCCACCCGGTAGTAGGCGTAGGAGTAGACGTCGCGCAGGTGCGCCCGGTAGAAGTCCTCGAAAGCGCGGTCGAGCTCCGCCTTGGCCGCCGGAGCCAGCGCGGCCGGCTCGACGTTCTCCTCGGGGCCGCTCACCCGGCAAGCGTACCCGCGCACCTGCGGCCACGCCGCGCATCTACGCGGCCCGCCGCTGGCGCTCGACCTGGCGCAAGCTCGCCATCCATTCCTCGGCGTCGCATTCGCCGCGGATCAGGGCGGCGAGAGCGGCCAGCGCATCGGCCTCGACTCCGGAGGCGGCGACCGCCTCGGCGAGCAGCGGAGCGGTGTCGAGCCCCTCGGAGGCCTGGCCGATCTTGCCGGGGATGTCCTTGGCCGGGGTGCCGGTGCCGAGCAGCTCGCCGGCGCGCCGGTTGCGCCCCGACGGCGCCATCATCGTCGCGGTCAGGTCCCCCACCCCCGCCAGGCCGGCGAAGGTTTCCGGGTCGGCGCCGCGGGCGACCGCATGGTCTATGCACTCGCGCCAGATCGCGGCGACGGCGATCCCGGCGGCGTTGAGGCCGTGGGGCTCGGCCGCGGCCGCGGCGAGGGCGGCGGCGTTCTTGGCGGCGCCGGCCATCTCCACCCCGGTGACGTCGCGGGAGCGCTCGCAGACGAGGCCCGCCCGGTCGAACACCTCGCCGATCTGGACCCGCAGCTCCTCGTCGGCGGAGCCGAGGACGAGAGCGGCCGAGCCGGAGACGGCCTCGCGCGCGTGGGCGGGGCCGCCGAGGCAGGCGATCGCCCGCGCCCGCACCCGTTCGCCGACGTATTCGGAGGGCAGCAGCCCCTGGCCGCTGATCAGGCCCTTGGTCAGCATCAGGACGGCGCTGCGCGAGCTGACCCGGTCGGCGATCGCCCCCACCGCCTGCGGCAGCTGGGCGGAGGGGATCGCGAGGCAGATCAGGTCGAGGCCGGCCAGCTCGATCGCCGATGCCGGACGGACGTCGATCGACTCGGGCAGCGGCACGCCGGGCAGGTAGCGGCGGTTCTCGCCGTCCTCGATCAGCTCCTCGACGCGCTCCGCCGTCCGCGCCCCGAGCTGGACCTCGAGGCCGCCGCGGGCGAGCAGGACGGCGACCGCCGTCCCCCAGCTGCCGGCGCCGATCACCGCGGCGCGGCGCATTGGCGGCAGGCCGCCGAGATCTTCCCACTGCAGGAGGACATTGGGCCAGATCCGCGCCGTCACCGTTTCCGCCAGCGCCGGCGAGGGCTCCTCGGCGCGGAGGAAGGTCATCGGCGGCCCCAGCCGCACCTTGCACTTGCGCGGCCGGATCGCCCAGCCGCGGCGGACGTGTTCGGTCCCGAGCACGGCGGTCGGGATCACGACGGCGCCGGTCTGCAGCGCCAGCCGCCCCACCCCGCGCTTGGGGTTGGCGAGGGTGCCGCGGCGGATCCGGGTGCCCTCGGGGAAGATGCAGACGACGCCGCCGCGTTCGGCGATCATCCGCGCGGTCAGCATCGATTCCTCGTCCGACTCCCCCCGGCGGACCGGGAATGCGCCGAGCCGCGACAGCATCCATCCCTGCCGGCGCCGCTCGAAGAGCTCGACCTTGGCCATGTAGTTCATCGGCCGCCGCCAGGGCAGCGTGGCGCCGACGACGAAGGGGTCGAGGAAGCTGCGGTGGTTGGCGGCGACGATCACCCCGCCCTTCGCCTTCCCGTACTCCCGCCCCCGCCGGTCGAGGCGGAAGTAGACGAGGAAGAACGGCAGCAGAATCGCCCGCGCGACGCAGTACATCGGCCAGTTGACGCTGTGCTTGCGCGTGTAGGCGTGGTAAGAGGCGAGCCGCTCCGGGCTCAGACGTTCGGGATCCACGCGTAGCGCTACACAGGTGCGGAGGCACGGTTACGCACGATCTCCCCGCAACCCGCCGGCGAGTCCGCACCAGTGCCCCATATAGGTGTATTCCCGCGGACTCGCGAGCTACCAGGCGCTTCGCACCATGTCCGCGAGGTCATCGTGGGAGGGCAGCGGCCCCGGGACGCGCTGAAGCTCCGGGCGTTGGAGCATCGCTTCGAGCGCTTCGTTCAGACGCGATTCGTCGCCGAAGGTGCTGAGGCGCTGGGGCTGTCCCAGCTCTGCGATTCGCGGCGGAAGACCGGGAAGGTCGGTACCGAGGGAGGTCGCGAAGCCTTCATACGCCTCCGGCGTCCGTTCCGCCAGGAACCCGACTGCGCGCGGGAGGATCGCCGCGTTGGTCTCGGCATGAGGGGTCCCGCAGATGCGGACCAAGGTTTGGCAGATGACGTGATGGAGGCCGAGCCCAGCGGAGTCGATCGCGTAGCCGCAGAGGATCGCGCCCAGGGCCAGGTCTCCTCTGTCCCGCTCCGCCCGCCCTTCGTCAAGCGCCCCGGCGATCAACCCTGCTCCGCGCAGCGCCGTCATCTCCGAGACCGGATTCGACCCCGGCAGGTAGAGCGTGTCCGCCCCGTGCGCCAGCGCGTTCACCGCACTCGCCCGCAGATCCCGCTCCTGCTGTCCCGTCATCGCCTCGGGGTCCGCGATCACCAGCGCCGGCCGCACCATCCCCTGCGCCCGCTCCTCCGCCCCTTCCGGCAACCGATGGATCGCCGTCATCGGCGCCCCGGAGAGGGTGGTGGGGATGGCAGCGACGCTGGCGCTTGAGGTCGCCCCAATCGCCTTCGCCACATCGACCACCCGGCCGCCGCCGAGCGCCACGAGTGGACGCACTCTCGCCCCCTTACTTGCTTGGTGAGGGAGCGAGAGTGCGTCCAACAGCGGCGCCGCGGCGGCCGGGACTTGACCCGGTGCGACCAGATGAACACCATGGGCCTCTTCAGCCAACTCCTCTGCGCCGGTTAGCGCTCGGCGGGTGCTCAGCAGCTCGAACTCGCCCACCCCCTGCTCGCGCAGCACCTCCAACGATCGCGCTACCCCGCCCCGGCGGAAGACCACCGTCCGCCCGGCGTCGCGCCAGGTGAAGTCCTCGCTCAACCCTGGGCTTTGAGGCGCGGGTTCTCGACCGGGCGCAGTTTCGGTTCGACCTCGTCGCGCAGGTGCTCGAAGGCGGGCGGCAGCGAGAGCTTCTCGCCGAGGTGCTCGACCGACTCGTCGACGGTGAAGCCCGGTCCCAGGGTGGCGATCTCGAAGAGGACGCCGCTGGGCTCGCGGAAGTAGATCGAGCGGAAGTAGAAGCGATCGATCTCCGGCGTCGGCTGGGCGCCGCCGGCGACGGCCTTCTCGCGCCAGTCGAGCAGCTCCTCCGGGGTCGAGGCCCAGGCGACGTGGTGGACGCTGCCGGCGCCCTGGAGGCCTCGCTCGCTCGGCGCGTCGTCGTAGAGGTAGAGGCCGCCGCGCCGATCGCCCCGCGCTTCCCAGCCGCCGTCGGCCCGCTCGAACTCGAGCGCCTCGAGCAGCCGGCTCGAGGCATCCGCAGACTCCGCGTAGGCCCGCACCGCGTGGAACCCCTGCAGCGCCATCTCCTTCGGCACTTCCGGGTGGTCCGCGATCAGCGGCGCGTCGGGAACGTCCACCACCGCCAGCTCGTGCTCGAGCCCCTCCGGGTCGGCGAAGACGAGGCTGTCGCCGTCGCGCTCGGACTCGGTGTCGTGGGCGCGCAGCCGCTCGGCCCAGAAGTCGAGAGCCTCAGTGGAGGCGACCCGCCAGACGACCCGGTGCACCATCCCGGCGCCGGCCCGCCCCAGGGGCGCGCCCGGGTACTCGAAGAAGGTCAGATCGGAGCCCGCGTCCCCCGCCTCGTCGGCGAAAAACAGGTGGTAGACGGTCGGGTTGTCCTGGTTGACGGTTTTCTTGACCAGCCGCAAGCCCATCACGCCGGCGTAGAAGTCGACGTTGCGCTGAGCGTTCTCGGTGATCGCGGTGATGTGGTGAATTCCCTCTAGCTTCATGGTTCACGTATACCATCCGGCAATGAGCCGCGGACGACGTCGGGTGGTGCGAGGGCTCGTGATCCTCGGTTCCGTCCTCGCTTTCCTCAGCGTCTTCGCGATCTGGACCGAGCGCCAGGCGCTCAACACCGACGACTGGGTCGACACCAGCGGCCGCCTGCTCCAGAACGACACGATCCGGGAGCGGCTCGCCGACTACCTGGTCGACCAGCTCTACGAAAACGTCGACGTCCGCAAGGAACTCGAGGAAATCCTTCCCGGCGACACGAAGGACCTGGCCGGCCCCGCGGCCGGTGGCCTGCGTCAAGTTGCCGGCCAGGGCGCGGAAAAGGCGCTCGAAACCTCCACTGCGCAGGATCTCTGGGAAGAGGCGAACCGGACCACGCACGAACAGCTCCTCGCCGTCCTCGAAAACAAGAAAGAAGCGGTTGAAACCGACGAAGGCAACGTCCGCCTCAACCTCGGCAGCCTCCTCACCAACCTCGCTCAGCAGGTTGGGATCGGCGAAGACCTGGCGGAAAAGCTGCCGCCCGACGCCGCTCAGGTGGAGATCCTGAAGTCCGACGAGCTGAAGACGGCACAGGACATCGCCGTCGCGATCAAGGGCCTGGCGCTGCTGCTCTCGATCCTCACCTTTCTCACCTTCGCCCTCGCCATCTACCTCTCGCGCGACGAACGCTGGGTCACCGTCCTGCTCAGCGGCATCGGCCTCGTCGCCGCCGGCTTCGCGGTCGTCGTCGTCCGCCACATCGCCGGCGGCATCGTCGTCGACCAGCTGGTCAAGGACGAGAGCGTGAAGCCGGCCGGCGAAGCGGCCTGGTCGATCGGCACCTCGCTGATGACCAGCATCGCCACCACCGTGATCGTCGTCGGCGTCCTCTTCCTCGCCGCCGGCTGGCTTGCCTCGCCGACCGGCGGCGCCCGCACCACCCGCCGCTTCCTGGCTCCCACCCTGCGCTTCCACCCCGGCTACGTCTACGCCGGCCTGGCGATCCTCGTCAGCTTCTACTTCCTCTCCGGCCCCACCCATGGCCTGCGCGCCTTCCTGACCACGCTGCTCGTCGCCGCGATGGCGGCCGCCGGCATCCACGAGCTGCGCAAGCAGACCGAGGAGGAGTTCCCGGAGGCCACCTACGACGAGACCTTCGGCCGCACCCGCGACAAGGTGGTCGGCGCGGTGAAAGACGCGAACATCTCCGAGAAGGTCGGCGAGCAGGCGTCGAAGCTGCGCCTGCCGGAGATGCGGCGCCCGGACAAGGACGAGGGGGCGAGCGACGAGGCGGCGACGGCGACGATGCCGGTCAGCCAGGAGGACGCCCGGCTCGAGCGCCTAGAGCGATTGGGGACGCTGCGGGAGAAAGGCGTCCTCACCGACGAGGAGTTCGCCGCCGAGAAGGCGAGGCTTCTCGGCGGCGACTCTTCGGCGTCTTAGCTACTCGCCCAGGGTGATCCGGACGCGGGCGCCCGGCGCCAGGATCTTGCCCGGCTTCGGGTTCTGCTTCAGCACCTTGCCGACCTTGCCCGGCTTCGGGGCGTCGACCTTCTTCACGTGGCCGAGCTTGCAGCCGCGGCGGCGCAGCAGCGTCTTCGCCTTCTTCAGCGTCTTGTTCTTCACCACCGGGACGACGCAGGCGAGGTAGACGTAGTCGTCGAACCGGGTGTTGGGATTGGCCCCGGCCAGGGTGGTGACGGTGACGTCGACTTTGCCCGGCCGCGCGCTTTTCGGCGCGGTGGCGGTGATCTCCGTGTCGGAGTCGACGGTGAAGCTGGCCGCGGGCGTCGACCCGAACGTGACGGCGGTGGCGCCATTGAAGTTCTTGCCGGTGATCGTCACCAAGGTGGTGCCGGTCACAGGGCCGGACGCGGGTGCGACCGTGACGACTTCCGGCGCCGGCTGCACTTCGGCGCTGAGCGAGATCTCTTCGCCGCTGAAGCTTTCGCTCGGCGCGTGGACAGAGCCGTCGAAGGGCGTCGGGTAGATCGAGGCGAAGCTGGCGCCGGCGACGGTGGCGAAGCCGATTTCATCGGTGTCGTGCGAGGGATCGACGCCGATCAGGTCGCCCGCCTGCACCTTCATGTTGGTCGAGAAGGTCTGCAGGCCGGCGTCGCTCGGGGTCGCCCCGAGGCTGGTGCCGGTCGCTTCGTAGCCGCCCTTGCCGTCGGGATGGAGGACGCGGAGGAAGAACGGCCCGCCGACCGCCCCCTGCACCCGCCAGCGCACGATCGCGCCGTTGACCGGCGAGGAGAGGGTCGCCCCCGACTCCGGCAGCGCCGTGTTGAAGAGCGTCTGCACCCGTTTGAACGGTTTCGAGGTGGCGCCTTCCGGAAGCACGCTGCCGATGCTGATCACCGACGCCTGCGCCGCGGTCGCCATCGAGGCGATGGCGCTTACCGCGCAGACGACCGCGATCGCCAGACGGCGCGATCGGCGTCCTCCTCCTTGCTTCGAATGTCCCTGCTGCTGCTGCCGCATCTCTCTGATGCCTCCTTGGTTTGACTTCCCTTGCCTTCGGCGCTTGGCGCCGTTTGCGTAAACGGGAGCTAAAGAGAAAGTTGCGGCGCGAGGAAGAAGAACCCGATGGAGGTGGAGAAAGCCCGCCGCCGGAATCGAACCGGCAACCTCCTCATTACAAATGAGGTGCTCTCCCAGGTTGAGCTAGGCGGGCGTGGTGGCTAATGATGTCCCGAATGGACGTGACGTTCAGGTTCTTGGGGCCAGACGAGGGTACCGTGCTGACGGGCGCGATCGAAGCCGCCTATGGTCAAACCTATGACGTCCGGTGGGTGTACGACCCCGACGAGGTGAACGGCCGGATCGGCGCCGGCACCTACGTCGCCTGCGTCGCGGAAACCCCCGCAGGGGAGCTGCTTTGCCACATCGGCATGACTCTGGCCGCCGCCGGCGATGCCGTCGCCCATTCCGGCCAGGCGGTGACCCTGCCGGCGGCCCGCGGCCAGCACCTCTTCACCCGCACCAAGCGCCACCTGATGGACTGGGCCCGGGAGCGCGGGTTGGCCGGGATGTACAGCGAGGCGACGGCCGCCCACCCCTACAGCCAGAAGGCCAACATCGAGCTGGGCGCGCACGAGACCGGCTTCCTGCTCGGCTGGATCCCGGCCACGGTCGCCAACGACGCTGCCGGCGGGCGGCGCGGCCGGCAGTCGGCGGCGCTCTTCTACACGAAGCTGAACGACGGACACGAACGCCCGGTGTACGCCCCTGAGCGCCACCGGGAGATCGTCGCGCAGACGATCGAGCTCTGCGAGCTGCGCGGCACCCTCGCCGACCCCCCGCCCGACTGCGACCTTCCGGAGCGAACCGAGCTGCACGTCGAGATCGACGAGAGCCACGACCTGGCGCTGCTGACGGTGCAGGCGCCGGGCGCCGACCTGGAGCGGGTCGTGGCCGCCGAGCGCCACCACCTGTTTCATCGCCGCTGCCTCGACGCCGTCTACGTGGACCTGCCGCTGGAGAAACCCGCGACGGCGTTGCTCGCCGACCACCTCGAGCGACTCGGCGTCTCCTACGCCGGCGTCTTCCCCAACAGCAGGACCGACGGGGACGTGCTCCGGATGCAGTCGCTGCATCGGGTCCGAGTCAAGGCCGACGACGTTGCCGTCGCCTCGGACCACGGGCGCGAACTCCTGGAGTACGTCCTCGCTGACCTGCCCTGACCGGCGCATCTCTGCGTCCTCGGTCAGTCACGTGCAGAGCACGCTCCTTCCCTCGTCCTTGACCTGCTTGGTCAGGACAAGTCAGGCAGCCACCTCTCGAGACGCCAAATGCGTGCCGACCTTGCGCTTGACCCGCTGCAGGGCGTTGTCAACGGTCTTCGTGTCGCACTCGAGGCGCTCGCCGATCAGCTCGTAGGAGTGGCCGTCGAGGTAGAGCGAGAGGACTCGGCTCTCGAGGTCGGAGAGCACCCCGGAGACGCCGGAGAGGCAGGAGACGAGGCTCTCCAGCTCTTCGGTCGCGATCACCTGGTTGACCGGGTCGTGGACGCTTGGCCCGGGCAGGATCTCGTCGAGCGTGGTTTCCGAGTCGCCGGCGGCGGCCGGGGTCTGGCTGAAGGAGACGTACTGGTTGAGCGGGGTATGCTTGTTGCGGGTCGCGGTCTTCACCGCGGTGATGATCTGGCGGGTGATGCAGAGCTCGGCGAAGTTGCGGAAGCTCGACTCGCGGTCGGTCCGGTAGTCGCGGATCGCCTTGTAGAGGCCGACCAGGCCCTCCTGGATCAGGTCGTCCGACTCGCCCCCGAGGAGGAAGTAGGAGGAGGCCTTGAGACGGACGAAGCCGCGGTAGCGGCGGACGATCGCGTCGTAGGCGTCGGTCCGCCCTTCCTTGGCCAGGGCAACGAGGTAATGATCATCAAGCTCAGCTTGAGGGTTAGCGCTGGGGATGCGGCCGGTGCTTTGGGCAACCGGAAGCGGCAATTCCTGCGTAGGCGTCGATAGAGCCACAGATCCTTCTCCTTGCTGAAGGGTCGTGGCGCCGCTTACCTCCCCAGAGGCGCCTTATTCATTGGGCTCACCTCAACCTGAGGTTCACCCTTATTGCGGCGGTAGTCTTACCGCCGCGCAGAGTTCTGTCAACCCCAAAGTGCGACTTTTTGCAACCGCCGTTGCATTTGCGTTGATCAGGCCCGCTGACGCAGGGCCTCGAAGAGCAGCGCCGTAGCGGCGGCGGAGACGTTCAGCGACTCGACCTGCCCGCCCCGCGGCAGAGCGACCAGCCCGTCGCAGGCGGAGGCGACGCGGGGCCGCAGCCCCTTCCCCTCCCCGCCGAGGACAAGCACGGTCGAGCCGGTGAGGTCGACCCCCCAGGGCGCCTGCTCGGCCTCCGCGTCGGCGCCCCAGATCCAGAAGCCGGCCTCCTTCGCCTCGGCCAGCCAGTCGGCGAGGTTGCGAACGTGGGCGACCTGGAGGTGCTCGACGGCACCGGCCGAGGTCTTGCAGACGACGGGGGTGACGGCAGCCGACCGTCGCTCGGGGATCACGACCCCCACGGCGCCGGCGAACTCCGCCGAGCGACAGACGGCGCCGAGGTTGCGCGGGTCCTGCACCTGGTCGAGCGCGACCAGCAGCGACCCCTCCTGCTTCAGCATTCCCACCGGGTCCCCGTACGGATAGGGATCGACCTCCGCCACCACCCCCTGATGGTCGGGCGAGCCGCACATCCTCTCCAGCTCCTCCGCGGAAGTCTCCGGCGCCCGCCAGACCCGGTGAACCCGCCGCCTCCCCCGCTCCGCCTCGGCGACCGGGTTGGCACCGTAGATGAACTGGTTTGCCATCAGGCCTTCGGCACGAGACTCGGGCCCTCTGCGGAATCCCGAACCTCCCACCCCAGCGCAGCCAGCTGATCCCGCAGCTCATCGGCCTTCGCAAAGTCCTTCGACGCCCGCGCCTGCTCGCGTTCCTGCATCAACTTCTGAGCGTCCTGGTCGGCCTCAGCACCCTCATCTGGCTGAGTAAGGGTGCTGAGCCCGACGAGCTCGAGCATCTCCGCGACCACAGGAGCCGCGTCCCCCCCAGGCACCTCACCCCGGTTCGCTTCCCCGACCAGCTCGAACACCTCGGCGAGAGCCCGGGGCGTATTGAAGTCATCGGCGAGAGCCACTCGGAACGCCTCGGCTCGAGCCCCGGGGGAGGGGTCGCCGGGCCCTCCCCGCTGTTTGCCCGCCGACCCCTCCCCCGGGGCCTGCCCAGCGGCCTGAAGCGGGTTCTCCCTGAAGAAGTTCCGCAACCTCTCGACCCTGGCAACGGATTCCTCCATCTGCTCTTCTCCGAACGCCAGAGGCTGCCGGTAATGCCCCGAGATCAGGTAGGCGACCACCGCCTCGCGCCCATAGGTGTCAAGCGCAGTCGAGAGCTGGAAGATGTTGCCTTCGGATTTCGACATCTTCGCCGCCCCGGTCTCGATCATCCCGTTGTGCATCCAGATCTTGGCGAAGGGCCGCCCCGCCCCCTCGGACTGGGCGATCTCGTTCTCGTGGTGGGGAAAGACGAGGTCGGAGCCGCCGCCGTGGATCGCGAAGGAGGCGCCGAGCTCCCGCTCGGCCATCACCGAGCACTCGATGTGCCAGGCCGGGCGCCCCGGCCCCCAGGGCGAGTCCCAGCTGGTGTCCTCGTCTGGCTTGTGGGCCTTCCAGAGGGCGAAGTCGAGCCGGTCCTCCTTCAGCGGGGCAGAGCCGGCGTCCTCCCCCTGGTCCATGTCCTCGGGCCGCCGGTTGGAGAGCTTGCCGTAGTCGTCGAAGCTGCGGACCCGGTAGTAGACGTCGCCGCCGGACTCGTAGGCGTGGCCGGCCTCGACCAGCTCGGCGATCAGGGAGACGATCCCCGCGACCGTCTCGCTGGCCAGCGGCTCCGCGTCCGGCCGGCCGACGCCGAGGCGGTCGGTGTCCTCGACGTAGGCGGCGGTCATCTCCGCCCCGAACTCCTCCGACCCCTTCCCGGCCGCGCGGGCGGCGACATAGATCTTGTCGTTGATGTCGGTGACGTTGACGACCAGCTTCGGCCGGTAGCCCTCCGAGCGCAGGAAGCGGGAGAAGAGCGAGAAGACGACGAAGGGGCGGGCATTGCCGATGTGGATGCGGCTGTAGACGGTGGGGCCGCAGGCGTAGATCCCGACCGCGGCGCCGGGCTCGAGCGAGCGCAGCTCGCCGCTGAGCGTGTCTTTGATACTCACCTCCCGCATCGCTCAGGAGGATATGCGCATCGGGGAGGCCCCGACGGGCGCGGGCGCGCTAGAAGGTGCGGTAGCCGGCGGTGGTGGCCTTCGACTCTTTGCCGTTGAGCCAGGCCGGCGCGATCTCCTCGGCCGCCGCCTGCGCCTGCCGGCGCGCTTTGCCGACGCTGGCCTTGATCTCGTCCTCCGTCGCCTCGCGGACCCGCTCCTCGCGCTTCTGGGCCTGGAGGCGGATCCGGTCGGACTCGACCCGCAGCTGCTCCTCGGCGCGGTTGCGGGCGGCCTCCTCGGCCTGGCGTTCGACTTTCTCCATCAGCCGGCGAACGCTCTCCTCGGCCTCGCGGCGGACGTCCTCGGTCCCGGCCATCACCCGCTGCTCGATCTCGTTCTCCAGTCGCACCGCCGCCTCGTGCGACTCGGCAGCCCTGGCCTCGGCTTCGGCGGCGCGCTGCTCGGCGGCGGCGATCCGCTGGTCGGCCGCGGCTTGGATCTGCTGCCGAGCCTCCTCCAGCCTCGCCTTCAGCTCGATCTCGGCTGCCTTCTCGGCTTCGGCGACGGCGTTCTCGGCCCCCCGCCGCGCCTCGGCGGCGATGCTCTCGGCCTCGGCCTTCGCCTCCGCCGCGGAGCGCTCCGCGGCGGCCCTCGCCTGCGAGGTCTTGGCGACGATCTCCTCGCGCTCGGACCGGGAGGTCCGCTGCAGCTCCTCGAAGGCCTTCTCGGCCCGGTCGCGTCCGGCCTCGGCGGACGCGACCCGCGCCTCGGCCTCGGTCCGCGCCTTGCGCTCGGCGGCGATCCGCTCGCGGGCCTCGGCAGAGACCTTGCGCAGGGTCAGCAGCGCCCGCTCCTTGTACTGCTCCTTCAGCCCGTCGGCGCGCGCTTCGGCCGCGGCGACGCGGCCCTCGGAGACCCGCACCCACTCGAGCGCCTGGTCGGCCACGCCACGCAGCGCACGCGTCGCCTCGCCGACCTGCTGCAGCTGCCTGGCTGGGTCACCCATTCCCGGGCAAACTACTACCGCCGCCGGAAGCCAAGGCTCCGGATTGACGCTCTATGCGGACTCTTGCTTGCCGCGGGCCTTGAGGTCCCGCTTCAGGACCTTGCCGGTGGCGTTGCGCGGCAGCTCCTCGAGGAACTCGATCTCGCGCGGCGTCTTGTAAGCGGCCAGGTTCGCCTTCACGTGCGCGGCGAGATCTGCTTCGCCGACCTCGATCCCGGAGCGAACCACGACGAAGGCCTTCAGCCGCTGGCCGAACTCGTCGTCTTCGACGCCGATCACCGCCACCTCCTCGACCGCCTCGTGGTCGGCGAGCAGGTCCTCGACCTCGCGCGGGAAGACGTTCTCGCCGCCGGAGACGATCATCTCGTCGTCGCGACCGTCGATGAAAAGGCGGCCGTTCTCGTCGATGTGGCCGACGTCCCCGCTCGAGTAGAGGCCGTCGATCATCTCCTTGCCCCCGCCCCCAGTGTAGCCCTCCATCGCCATTTCGTTGCCGACGAAGATGCGGCCGACCTCACCGCGCGGAACCTCGTTGCCGTTCTCGTCGTAGAGACAGATCTTCGTTCCCCGCGGCGGCTTGCCGGCGGTCCCGGGCGCCGCGCGCAGGTCTTCGGGGGTGGCGACGGTCGCGTAGGCGACCTCGGTCGAGCCATAGAGGTTGTAGACGTTGTCGCCGAAGCGGTCCATCCAGGCGATCGCCAGCTCGCCGGGCAGAGCCGAGCCGGAGAGCGAGGTGATCTTCAGCGACGGCAGGCTGTAGCGATCGAGCGTCTCCTCGGGCAGGGTGAGGATCCGCTGGATCATCACCGGCACCGCCGCCAGCACGTCGGCGCGGCTCTGCTCGACCGCCTTCAGCGTCTCCTCCGGATCGAACTTGCGCCGCAGCACCATCGTCGAGGCGGTCGGCAGGCTCATCACGAAGTGGAAAAAGCCCCAGGAGTGGAAGAGCGGCGCCGCGATCATCATCGTCATCCGGCTGCGGAAGGGGATCCTGTCGATCAAGGAGGCGATCGGCAGCAGCCCCTCGGGGCTGGAGCGCTGGGCGCCCTTGGGGGTACCGGTGGTGCCGGAGGTGAGGATGACGAATTTCGGCTTCTCGGGGGGCGGCTTCAGGTCCGACTCGTCGCCGCCCTGAATCAGGCCCTCGAGGGTCGGTCCGGAGACCGCGCCGTCGCACCAGCCGACGATCCGGGCCACCGAGTCGTCGACTTCGGCCAGCAGGTCGCCGAACTCCTCGTCGTAGACGAGCGCCTTCGGGCCCTCGCGCTTGGTCACCTCGGCCAGCTGCGGGCCGGCGAACATCGTGTTCAGGTAGAGCGCGCTGGCCCCGAGCTTGGCCGCCGCCAGGGTGGTCTCGATGAAGCCACGGTGGTTGCGGCACATGATGCCGACGCCGTCGCCGGGGCCGATCCCCATCTCGCCGAGGGCGTGGGCGAGCGCGTTGGAGCGGCGGTGCAGCCGCTCCCAGCTGAGAGCGCCCTTCTCGTCGACGATCGCCAGCTCGTGCGGGTGGTGGATCGAGGCGGTAGTGACGCCCAGCGCCGGCGAGGCGCCCCAGCAGAGGAAGGCGCTGCCGATCTTCAGCGCCTTGTCCGGGCGCATCGGCTCGACGATCCCGGCTTCGCGCAGGACCTTGCCCTGGAAGATCATGTCGGAGATCGAGTCGCGCACACCCGCCGCGCTCAGTTTCGAGTTCGCCATCCCGCCGGAAGCCTATTCGGTATCGACGCTGGCGACGGCGATGCAGGCGATCCCCTCGCCGCGGCCGACGAAGCCCATTCCCTCGTTGCTGGTCGCCTTGACGCTGACCCGGGCCGAGGTCGCCTCCGCCAGTGTCCGCTCCATCTCCGCCTTGTAGGGGCCGAGGCGCGGCTGCTCGCAGATCACGGTCGCGTCGATGTTGACGATCGGGCCGGCGATCGTGCCGACGACGGTGCGCAGGAGGTCGATCGAGTCGGCGTCCTTCCAGGCCGGGTCGTCGTCGGGGAACATCGTGCCGATGTCGCCGCCGCCGCTGGCGCCGAGCAGGGCGTCGATCACCGCATGGGTGACGACGTCGGCGTCGGAATGGCCGTCGAGGCCCTGCGTGTGCTCGATCTCGACCCCGCCGAGGACCAAGCGCCTCCCGGCGACGAAGCGGTGGCTGTCGTAGCCGAGCCCGACCATGGTCAGCTGACGCGACTGCCCAAAGGCGCCAGGCTCCGCTGGCGCTGCTCGAAGACGCATATCTCTGAGATACCCAGCTCGTCGAGGAAACGGACAGCAGCCTCGTATTCGAAGCCGACCTGCTCGGGCAGGTGGGCGTCGGAGGAGAGGGCGAAGGCGGCGCCGGCCTCGACGCACATCTCGGCGAACTGGCGCGAGGGGTAGAGCTCCCCGACCGGCTTGCGCAGGCCCGCGGTCGAGATCTCGACCGCGACGCCGCTCTCGGCGATCGCCTCCACCGCCGGCTCGTAGAAGGCGCGCAGGTCGCGCTCGGGCAGCGGTCGCGCCCGGCCCCAGACCTTGACCAGGTCCGGGTGGGCGAGGATGTCGTAGAGGCCGGAGCGGGCGCAGTCGGCGAGCGCCGCGAAGTAACGGCGCCAGATCTCGTCGGCGTCGCCGTCGCCCTCCCAGACGTCGAAGCCGTCGTGATCGACCGCGGCGTCGCCCTCGCCGATGAAGTGGACCGAGCCGACGACGTAGTCGAAGTCCCCCTCGCCCAGCAGCTCGGCGATCCGCTCCTCGGCGCCGGGGACGTAGTCGCACTCGACCCCGAGCCGCAGCGGCGTGCCGCGGACGAACTCGCAGTAGGCGTCGATGTCATCCTGGGCGTTCTCCACCCAGAGCGGGTGGCGCCAGATGTCGAGCGCCTGGCGGAAGCGGTAGACGTGCTCGGAGACGCCGAGCTCCTCGATCCCGGCGGCCTCGGCGGCGGCCAGGTAGCGCTCGACGTTCTCGGCGGTGAAGTAGCGCTCGAACGTGGTTCCCTCCTCGTCCGGGCGCAGGTGCAGGTGGTAGTCGGTCAGCATGGGGGCGAGCATAGACTTCGCGCCGAATGGGCCGTCAGCTCCTGTTCCTGCTAATCGCCTTCGCCCTCGGCACCGCCGTGGCGGGGCTGCTGGGAGCCGGCCTCGGGGTCGCCTTCGGCGTCGGCCAGATCTGCTTCGCGGCCACGCTCGTCTACTTGCTGCTGCGCAGTTAGGACCGCTCGGCGAGGAGCAGCTCGGCGACGCGAAGGTCGTGCGGCGTCGTCACCTTCAGGTTCGGCTCGGCGACCGGGTGGATCAGGACGCTCCCCCCGTTCCACTCGACCAGCATCGCCTCGTCCGTCGCCTCCTGCGCCCGCTCGGCCGCCGCGATGGCCTCGCGCAGCGCCTCGGTCCGAAACACCTGCGGCGTCTGCGCCGCCCATAGCTGAGACCGATCCTCGCTGGTCAGGACCTTCAGTGCGGAATTCGGCACCTCTGAGGTGCTCAACTCCGCACTGGTTTTCTCGACCGCCCGCTTGACCGTGTCCGTGACCGGGGCGGCGGCAATTACGGCGGCGGCCTCGGGCGCGGCGTCGAGGTCGGCGACCAGGGCCTCGACCAGCTCGGGGGTCAGCAGCGGCCGGGCGGCGTCGTGGATCGCGACGTACTCGGTCCCCACCTCCTCCAGGGCGCTGGCGACCGACTCCGCGCGGGTGGCGCCGCCGGGGACGACGGCGAGGTCGTGCCCACCGAGATCGCCGGCGTGACCCGGCGGGGCCGCGACGACGATCGAGCGCACCCGCTCGCACGCCCGGAAGGCGTCGAGCGACCACTCGACCAGCGGCCGGCCGGCGACCGACACGAAGGCCTTCGGGCCGCCGGCTCCGAGGCGCTCCCCGGAGCCGGCGGCCGCGATGACCGCGGTTACTGCACTACGCGGTGGCAGTGGCGGCGAAACGCTCCTCGAGGAGCGAGTCGAGGTATTCCTCGGCGCCGTCCTCATCTTTGTCGAGCGCGTACATGAACTCGGAGGCGAGGATCTTCTTCGCCCGCGTGTACATCTGCTTCTCCCCGGTGGAGAGGCCCTTTTCCATCTCGCGGATGGCGAGGTTGCGGACGACCTCGGCCAGCTCGAAGACGTCGCCGGTCTTGATCTTCTCGCGGTTGTACTTGAAGCGCCGGTTCCAGTTCTTCGGCATCTCCGACACGTCGTCGGTGAGGACGTTTGTGACCTTCTTGATTTCCTCCTCGTCGATAACGCGCCGCAGGCCCGCTTTGCCGGCGTTTTCGCAGGGCACCATCACGGTCAGCTCGTTGTGGAGGATCTTGATCGTGAGGTACTCGCGTTCCTCCCCCATCAGCTCACGCGTCTCTTTCGTCATCACCAGGCCCGCGCCGTGATGCGGGTAGACGACCTTGTCGCCCTCCTCGAAGTCGCAGACGTATTCCACGTCCTCGAAGACTGCCTCCACGGTGGCCTCGTCTAGCTCGGAAATCGGTGACTCCTTTCGTTTGTCGACGGCAGGTGGCCGTCAGCTCTGCAAGTACCGGTCGACCAGATCAACCTCTTGGAGCCGTCGCAGGCCCTCGCGGATGTCTTTGGCCCGTTGGGCCCCGACTCCGTCGACGGCGGCGAGGTCGGAGTCCGAGGTCGCCAGGACCTCCTCCAACCCGCCCAGCTCGTGGGTGATCTTCTGGACGACAAGCTTGGGAATGCGTGGGACCCGGCCCAGCACGCGGTAGCCGCGGGGGCCGACGGGGAAGTCCAGCGTGTTGACCTTGCGGTCGTAGCCGAGCAGCTCGGCGAGGCGACCGAAGTCGAGGACGTCCTGGTGGGGCATCCGGCCCAGCGCCTGCAGGACCGCGGTCAGGTTGCCCTCGGAGTCTTCGACGCTGTAGTCGCGAATCAAGGCGGTCTTGTCGGCGGCGACGCCGACCATCGTCTCCTCCAGCTGCATCTCGATCAGCCGGCCCTCGGTCCCGAGCTCGACGATGTAGCGCTCGACCTCGACCGCCATCCGGGTCACCAGCTCGGCCCGCTGGAGGACGGAGAGGGCGTCGTGGAGGACGGCGCCGCCGTCGAACTCGAGCTGGGTCAGCCGGGCCGAGACCTGGTCGAGGCGCTGGCGGTACTTCTCCAGCGTCGCCAGGCCCTGGTTGGCCTTGGCCAGCACGGCGGGGATGTCCTGGAGGATGTACTTCGTTCCCTCGACGTAGAGGGATACGACGTCGCGGCGCTGGGAGATCGCGATCACCAGCGCCGTGGTCTGTTTGGAGACGCGCTCGGCGGTGCGGTGGCGGGTCCCGGTCTCGGAGCTGAGGATCGTCGGATCCGGCATCAGCTGGACGTTGGCCCAGGCGATCTTCGTCGCCTCGCCGTTGAGGACGATGGCGCCGTCCATCTTTGCCACCTGGTAGAGCATCGCCGGCGTGTAGTCGACGTCGAGCTTGATCCCGCCCGAGAGCAGGTGGGAGATGTCGTCGAGGTCGCCCACGACCAGCAGGCCACCGGTCCGCGAATGGACGATGTTGTCGATCCCCTCGCGCAGCGCACCACCGGGAGCAACCACGTCGAGAGCTCTTAGAAGTCGGGGATCCTGGCGTTCAGACAACTCTTGAAGCTCATCCCCAGACAAATCAGGCATCGCTTGAGAGGATGGCAGAAACGGCTCTGGAATGCGGTCTCCCCGATTCCGAGTGGACAGGTCGGAATGAGGTTTGTCAAGCCGGCCTAGAGGTGGAAGCGCCGATGGTGCATATGGTGGCGCAACTCGCCCCGTGACGGCCCCCGCGAATCGGGCACGAAGGCCCAGGTCAGGGCGGTGCCGACGGCGCAGAGGACGACCGGGACCCAGGTCGAGCCGGCCACGGAGGCGGCGAAGGAATGGCCGTCGCCGAGCAGGGCGTGGAAGACCGCGCCGGTGGCGGCGAGGGCGACCGCGCCGGCGAGGACGCGGTCCATCGCCAGGACGCCGGAGGCGATCCCGACCTTCTCCCCCGGCATCGCCGCCATCGCCGCGGTCGACATCGGCGCGTAGACGAGCCCGAGGGCGATCCCGAAGAGGAGGTAGCCGACGAGGATCAGGCCGTAGCCGGTCTCGGCGCCGATCTGGGTGAGGACGAGGAGGCCGGCGGTGCCGCAGAGCATTCCCGCCGTCATCAGCCCGCGGGCGCCGAAACGGGCGATCAGGCGGCCCGAGAAGGGCGAGATGAAGATCATCGGCGCCGTCACCGGCAGGATCATCAGGCCCGAGACGACAGGCGAGTGGTCGCGCACGTCCTGCAGATACTGGGGCTGGAAGAACATCACCGCCCAGTAGGCGCCGACGAGGGCGAAGGCCGCGGCGCTGGCGCCGAAGTAGGGGCCGTTGCGAAAGAGGTCGAATTCGACGATCGGGTTTTCGCTGCGATGCTCGACGCGCCAGAAATTGAAGAGTTGGCCGATCCCGACCAAGCCAAAGGTCACGATCGTTATCGCTTCCCAGGTTTGCGACTGAACCAACGCGAGGACGACGGCGGTAAGTCCCAGGCTGAGCGTCCCCAGCCCGAGCCAGTCGATGCGGGTGCCGGCCTCGGGATCGGTCGACTCCGGCGCCGCGGCGAGGGTGATCGCCGCGCCGGCAGCGAGGACCGGCAGGTTCATCCAGAAGATCACCCGCCAGTCGAGTTCGATCAGCAGGCCGCCGGCCAGCGGCCCGATCGCAAGCGCGATCGCCGAGACCGCCGCCCAGATACCCAGCGCCCGCGGCTGCTCCTCGGAGGGGAAGACGTTGCAGACCAGCGCCAGCGAGAGCGAGAGCATCGGCGCCGCCCCCGCTCCCTGCAGCACCCGGCCGAGGATCAGCATCTCCTGGTCCTGCGCCGCGCCGGAGAGCACCGAGCCGGCGGCGAAGAGCAGCATCCCGACGAGGAAGACCCGCTTGCGCCCGAACATGTCCCCGAGCCGTCCGGCGGTGACGACCAGCACCGCGATCGTCAGCAGGTAGCCGTTCATCACCCACTGCAGCCCCTCGGCGCTGGCATCGACGTCGTGCCGGATCTCCGGCAGCGCCAGCGCGACCACGGTCGAGTCCAGCATCAAGACGAAGAGCCCGGCGCAGGCCCCCGCCAGCGTCCACCACTTGCGGTTCATCGCCGCGAAGCTATCGCCGGCAGCGGCGGCTCAGCGGGTCGCGACGAGGTCGCGCTCGGGGTCGATGCCCCAGCGGCTGCCGACCTCGGTGAGGTCGTCGGTGAGGGGCCAGCGGTCGGGGCGCTCTTCGCCCTCGTGTTCGGGGCTGGCGCCCTTCAGGTTCATGCTGCCGACGTTGTCGCCGATCGCGCGGATCTCGGCGACGTCCTCGGCGCTGAGCCGCTGCTCGGCCGGCATCTTCGCCAGTTCCAGCCGCTTTGCCTCGATCGGGCAGGCCTCGGGGCCGATCTCCTGGATCAGCGTCGGCGCCACCGACTCGACCGCGGGGTGGGCGAGGTTCCACTGGCAGGCGAGCTGGATCGGGGTCAGCTTCGCCTGTTCGGCGATCGGCATCAGCCGCTCCAGCTTCTCGACCCCCCTCTCGATCCACCCTTCGGGGCGAAACTTGCGGTGGTCGCGCTCGGCCAGCTCGGCGCCGGGCCGCAGGTCGCCCCAGAAGAGCCCGCCGTAGTCGACGACGCGGGTCAGCACCTTCACGTCGTGGCGCTCGGCGGCGTCGAGGCAGAGCTCACCCGGCCAGGGCTCGAGCGGGTTGAGGATGATCATCGCCCAATCGATCCGGTTGCCGAAGCGCTCCAGGCAGGAGATGACGTCGAGGGTGAACCCGTTCGCCGGCCCCGGCGCGACCCCGATCTGCGCCGTCAACCCGGCTTCGCGCAAGGCGGCCATCCCGTCCCAGACGACCTCGCTCGAGTAGCCGATGCGGTCGGGGTTGTGGAGCAGCAGCAGGTCGAAGGCGTCGGCGCCGATCCGCTCCAGGCTCTTCTCGGTCGCCATCCGCAGGTAGTCCGCGTACTCGTCGGAGCCCCGCAGCCGCGGGTCGGTGAAGCGCGGGAACCCTTTCGGCCCTTCCCGCTCACCCTCGTAGAAGTCGTGCCCGACGGCGCCGATCAGCGAGTACTCCTCGCGCGCCGCGCCCGCCAGCGCCCGTCCCAGCACCCGGTCGGCCTCGCCCTGCCCGTAGGCGTCGGCGGTGAGAAGGGTGTCGATCCCGTTGCCCGGACGCAGCAGCGCTTCCAGCCGCTCCTCGGAGATCGCCTCCCCGAAGTGGAGGTAGCGCCCGCCGCTCCAGGTGCCGATCGCCGTACGACCAGGCTCTCTCACCAACTGTCCTCGGCTAGTTCTGGCTGCCGTCGCCGGCCGGCTCGGAGCCCTGATCCTCCGGGCCCTCGCCGCCGCCGTCGTCCTGCTTGGCGCCGACGCCGACCTTCTCGCGCTTCGGCTCCTCGACGGCTTTCGCCTTCGGCTTCTTCGGGGCGATGATCTCGAGGTCGAGCGGTTTGTCCTCCTCGTCCCCGGCCTCGTTGCGGGAGACCATCACGGTCGAGCCGGGGGTCATCTCGCCCTGGCGCAGGACTTCGTCGGCAAGCGGGTCCTCGACGTAGCGCTGGATCGCCCGGCGCAGCGGGCGGGCGCCCATCGAGGGGTCCCAGCCTTTGTCGACCAGGAGTTCCTTCGCCTCGTCGGTCAGCTCCAGCTGCAGTTCGTGCTCGGCGACCTGGACGCGGACGCGGTTGATCATCAAGTCGATGATCTCTTTCACCTCGTCCTTGGCGAGCTTGTGGAAGACGATGACCTCGTCGATCCGGTTGAGGAACTCCGGCCGGAAGACTTTCTTCAGGTCGCTCATGATCCGGTTCTTCATGTCGCCGTAGGACATGCCGGTCTCGTCGGCGACGGTGAAGCCGATCGAGGTGTTCTTCGAAATCTCCGAGGCGCCGATGTTCGAGGTCATGATCACGATCGCGTTGCGGAAGTCCACGGTGCGACCCTGGGCGTCGGTGAGGCGCCCGTCCTCGAGGATCTGCAGGAGGATGTTGAAGACATCCGGGTGCGCCTTCTCGATCTCGTCGAGCAGCAGCACCGAGTACGGCTTGCGGCGCACGGCCTCGGTCAGCTGGCCGCCCTCGTCGTAGCCGATGTAGCCCGGGGGCGAGCCGACCAATCGGCTGACCGCGTGCTTCTCCATGTACTCGGACATGTCGATCCGGATCATCGCCTCCTCGTCGCCGAAGAGGAAGTCGGCGAGGGTGCGGGCGAGCTCGGTCTTGCCGACCCCGGAGGGGCCGAGGAAGATGAACGAGCCGGCCGGCCGCTTCGGGTCCTTGATCCCGGCGCGCGAGCGACGGATCGCTTTGGAGACGGCGGTGATCGCGACCTCCTGGCCGATCACGCGCTTGTGGAGTTCCTCCTCCATCCGGATCAGCTTCTTGGTCTCGGCCTCGGTCAGTTTGAAGACGGGGATGCCGGTCCACATCGAGACGATGTCGGCGATCTCCTCTTCGCCCACCTCGGGCCGTTCGCCGTTCTCGCCCTCGGCCCACTCGTCTTCGAGCTGGCGCTTGCGGGTGGTCAGCTGGCGCTCGGTGTCGCGCAGGTTGGCGGCCTTTTCGAACTCCTGGGCCTCGATCGCGGCCTCCTTCTCGCGCCGCGTCTTCTCGATTTCCTCCTCGAGGTCGCGGTAGACCGGCGGCGTGCTCATGCTCTTGATGCGCATGCGCGAGCCAGCCTCGTCGATCAGGTCGATCGCCTTGTCAGGCAGGAAGCGGTCGGAGATGTAGCGGTCGGCGAGCTCGGCGGCGGCCTCCAAGGCGTCGTCGCGGATCGTCACCCGGTGGTGCTGTTCGTAGCGCTCGCGCAGCCCCTCGAGGATCTTCACCGTGTCCTCCGGCGAGGGCTGGTCGACCCGGATCTGGGCGAAGCGGCGCTCCAGCGCGGAGTCGCGCTCGAGGTACTTGCGGTACTCGTCGAGCGTCGTCGCGCCGATCGTCTGCAGCTCGCCGCGGGCCAGGGCCGGCTTCAGGATCGAGGCCGCGTCGATCGCGCCCTCGGCGGCGCCGGCGCCGACCAGGTTGTGGAGCTCGTCGATGAAGAGGATGATGTCGCCGCGCTGGGTGATCTCTTTCATCACCTTCTTCAGGCGCTCCTCGAACTCGCCGCGGTACTTGGAGCCGGCGACCAGGGCAGCCAGGTCGAGGGTGTAGATCTGCTTGTTCTTCAGCAGCTCCGGCACCTCGCCGCTGTTGATGCGGGCGGCGAGCCCCTCGACGACGGCGGTCTTGCCGACGCCCGGCTCGCCCAGCAGCACCGGGTTGTTCTTGGTCCGGCGCGAGAGGATCTGCATGATCCGCTCGATCTCGGTTTCGCGGCCGATCACCGGGTCGAGCTTGCCCTCCTCGGCGAGGCGGGTGAGGTTGCGCCCGAACTGGTCGAGCAGTTTCGAAGACTTTTTGCCCTCGCCGGCGCCACCGCCGCCACCGCCGCCCTGGCGGCGGCCGCCGGGGCCGGAGAGCATGCGGATGACCTCGTTGCGGATCTTGTCCGAGTCGGCGTCGAAGTCGAGCAGGATGCGGGCGGCAACGCCCTCGTTCTCGCGCACCAGGCCGAGCAGGATGTGCTCGGTGCCGATGTAGTTGTGGCCGAGCGAGAGCGCCTCGCGCAGCGCCAGCTCCAGCACCTTCTTCGCCCGCGGCGTGAACGGGATCTGGCCGGAGGTGACCTCCTCGCCCGATCCGACGATCCGGACCACCTGCGAGCGGACCCTTTCCACGGTGATGTCGAGCGACTCGAGGACCCGCGCGGCGAGACCCTCCTCCTCGCGAAGGAGACCGAGCAGGATGTGCTCGGTGCCGATGTAGTTGTGCTTGAGCGTCCGGGCCTCCTCCTGCGCTAGGACGACGACCTGGCGAGCCCTCTCAGTGAATCGCTCGAACAATGCAGACCTCTTCCTGGTTTCAACCCGGGATACCCCGGGTTTGTACCGCCGAACCCCTCTTCCCCTTATCGGGAGGGGTTCATCTGTCCCTTAACTCTACCGGGGTCGGGTGTCCGGCTTCTGAGCGCTTGAGCACGCTAAGAGCGAACTTTCAGCGTTAAGAAGGCACGAAGTCGGCACTTACGTGCGCATCGCCGGGAAGAGCAGGACTTCCCGCAAGGTCTGCGCGCCGGTCAGCATCATCACCAGGCGGTCGATCCCGAGGCCGACGCCGCCGGTCGGCGGCATGCCCTGTTCGAGCGCCTCGACGAAGGCCTGGTCGAAGGGCTGGGCCTCCTCGTCGCCGCGGGCGACCTCGGCCGCCTGCTGCTCGAAGCGGCGCCGCTGCTCGTCCGGATCGTTCAGCTCGGTGAACGAGTTCGCGATCTCCAGTCCGCCGGCGAAGGCCTCCCAGCGCTCCACAACTCCCTCCTGAGAACGGTGGGCCTTGGCGAAGGGCGAGAGCTCGGTCGGGTAGTCGAGGATGAAGGTCGGCTGGATCAGGCCCGGCTCTACCTCGCGCGAGAGCAGGCCGTCGACGAGCTTCCCCCAGCCCTCCTTCGGGTCGGGCTCGGTCCCCATCGCCTTGGCCAGCGCCTCCCGGGTCGGATGCTCGGCGATGTCGATCCCCGCCCGCTCGAGGATCGCCTCCCGCAGGGTGATCCGTCGCCATGGCGGGGCGAAGTCGATCTCGGTCTCGCCGCGAGGAACCTTCGTCGTCCCCAGCACCCGCTCGGCGACCTCGGCGACGAGCTTCTCCAAGTCGTGCGCGGTCTTCTCGTAGTCGGCGTAGGCCTCGTACCACTCCAGCATCGTGAACTCGGGGTTGTGCTTGTGGGAGACGCCCTCGTTGCGGAAGTCCTTGCCGAGCTCGTAGACGCGGTCGATGCCGCCGACGACGAGGCGCTTGAGGTAGAGCTCGGTCGCGATCCGCAGGTAGAAGTCGCGATCGAGGGCGTTGTGGTGGGTGGTGAACGGCCGGGCCAGGGCGCCGCCGTAGAGCGGCTGCAGGACCGGCGTCTCGACCTCGACGAAGTCGTGCTCGTCGAACCAGCGGCGGATCTCGCTGATCGTGCGGGCGCGGACCCTGAAGATCTCGCGGCTCTCCTCGTTGGCGATCAGGTCGAGCTCGCGGCGGCGGAAGCGGGTCTCGGTGTCCTCGAGGCCGTGGAACTTGTCCGGCGGCGGCCGCAGGCTCTTCGCCAGCAGGCGCCAGTGGTCGATCGCCAGCGACAGCTCGCCGCCGCGGCGGGTCGCCATCGCCGTCCCCTCGGCGCCGACGATGTCGCCGAGGTCGAGGTCGACCAGCAGCTCGTAGGCCTCGTCGCCGAGCACGTCCTTGCGCGCGTGAAGCTGGATCTGGCCGCTGCCGTCGCGGAGGTCGAGGAAGCAGGCCTTGCCGTGGCCGCGGCGGGCGACGATCCGGCCAGCCACCCGGTGGCGCGAGTCGGTCTCCGCCCCCGCCTGCAGCCCCTGGTGCGCCGCCCTTACCTCGGCGATGTCCTCGCGGCCGGAGAACTCGTGCGGAAAGGGCTCGATCCCCGCCGCGCGGATCCGCTCCAGCTTCTCGCGCCGGTCCTCGAGAACCTGGGAGAGGTCCTGCTCCTGGCTGGGCTCGCTCATCGGGGGGCGAGCCTAACGAGCCTCAGCTGGCTTTCTCAATCTTCGTGATTTTGAGTTTTTTCTTCGGCCCGCGCGGGACCTCGACCGTGACGATGTCGTTGCGCTTTTTGCCCAGCAGCGCTTTGCCGATCGGGGACTCGTTCGAGAGCTTGTGCTCGAGCGGGTTCGCCTCGGTCGAGCCGACGATCTGGAATTTCTGCGAGTCGCCGCTCTTCTGGTCTTTGACGTGGACGATCGAGCCGAAGGCGACTTCGTCGGTGCTGATCGCCTTCTCGTCGATCACCTGGGCGCGCCGCAGTTTCTCTTCCAGCTGCGCGATCCGGCCCTCGAGCAGGGCCTGTTCGTTCTTCGCGTCGTCGTATTCGGCGTTCTCGGAGATGTCGCCGTCCTCGCGCGCCTCCTTGATCCGGGCTGCGACCTCCCGGCGTTTGGTCGTCGAGAGGAACTCGATTTCCTCTTTCAGTTTTTCCAGCCCCTCGGGGGTTATGACGGCCTGACGCACTTGCGATCCTCGCTTTGCAATTGAAAAAGGAAGATTTTTCGGTCTCCCAGACCTAAAAAAATGCCCTGATGCACGCTCAAACTGCGGCGGCACCCCGGGCAGGGAGCCGGCGATTATAGCGAGGGTGGCTGGCCGGCCAAAGTGCCTCGCGCGGACCCGGTGCCGCGCACTTTCAAGCGACCTGAAGTGGCGATCCAAGCCCGGCGATCAGCTCCCGCGCACGGCCCAGGTCGGCGCTGCGCTGGAGCTCGTCGGCGACCTCCTTCGGCGCCTCCAGCCGCTCCACATACCAGGGGTGGAATTTGCGCAGGTAGCGCTGGGCGCGCTCGGCGCCGAGGTGCTCCTCGGCCCGATCAGTGACCCAGAGCCACTCGGCGACCATCTCCTCCCGGCTCGGGGACTCGGTCCGTCGTCCGGTTAGTTCCTCGAAGACCCAGGGGTTGCCGAAAGAGCCGCGGGCGATCATCACCGCGTCGGCGCCGGACTCTTCGTAGGCGCGGCGGGCGGCTTCGGCGCTGGAGAGGCCGCCGGAGACGATCACCGGCACCTCGACCCGCCCGACCAGCTCGCGGGTCAGCGCGTAGTCCGGCTTGCCCTTGTGCCCTTTGGTCGCGGCGCGCGGGTGGAAGGCGATCGCCGCCACCCCGGCCTCCTCGGCCAGCCGGATCGCCAGCTCGAAGCCGGAGCGGTCGCCGGCCTCGATCCCCGAGCGCAGCTTCACCGTCACCGGCAGCCCGCTGCCCTCGGCGGCGGCGCGGGCCAGGGCCAGGGCGAGATCGGGATCGCGCAGGAGCTGGGCCCCCGCTCCGGTCTTCCGCACCTTCGGCACCGGGCAGCCCATGTTGATGTCGATCAGGTCGGCCCCGGCCCCGGCGGCGATCTCGGCGCCGGAGCGCATCACCTCCGGGTCGTGGCCGAACAGCTGCATCGAGACCGGGTGCTCGTCGGGATGGATCCGCATCAGCTCCCGCAGGGTGCGCTCGTTGCGGTAGTGGAGGGCGAAGCTCGAGACCATCTCCGAGATCGCCAGCCCGGCGCCGTGGCGTTTGGCCTGCAGGCGCACGAACCAGTTGCCGATCCCGGCCAGCGGCGCCAGCAGGACCCGGTTGGCGATCGGCACGCCGCCGATCTCGAAGGGGTCGGTCAGCGCCGGGCGGTCGGCTCCATTGTCAGCGGTTCCGCTCATGGATCAGTCGCAGTCCCTTCAAGGTCAGCAGATCGTCGACCTCGTCGATCGTCTCGGTAAACGGGACGACGGTCGCGGCGTAGCCGCCGGTGGCGAGCAGCCGCGGGTTCGGCAGCTCGTCTTCCATACGACGGACAATGCCGTCGATCAGGCCGGCGAAGCCGTAGACGAACCCCGATTGGATCGCCGCCCGGGTCGAGCGGCCGATCGCTTCGGTCGGCTGGTCGAGGTCGAGCCGGGTGATCCGGGCGGCGCGTTCGATCAGGGCGCTGAGGGAGGTCGCGAGCCCGGGTCCGATCGCCCCGCCAAGGTACTCGCCCTCCGCGGAGACGGCGTCGATGTTGATCCCGGTGCCGAAGTCGACGACGACGCAGGCCTCGCTGAAGCGCGCGTAGCCGGCGATCGCGTTGACGAGGCGGTCGGCGCCGACCTCGAGCGGGTTCTCGATCCGAATCGGCATCCCCGTCTTCACCCCCGGCCCGATCGTCAGGCACTCGGCGCCGAGGTAGCGCCGCGAGAGCTCTTCGAACTGGCTGCCGAGCGGAGGCACCACCGAGGAGACGCAGACCGCGTCGACGTCGCCGAAGGACATGCCCGAGAGGGAGAAGAGGCCGGCGATCCGCTCCGCCAGCTCGTCGCCGGTCGCGCCCGAGCGGGTCTGGAAGCGCCAGTGCTCGACCAGCTCCTCGCCCTCGAAGGCGCCGAGATGGGTCTGGGTGTTGCCGACGTCGGCGGCGAGCAGCATGCGGCGATTATCCCCGCGCCGGACTGGCTGGGTAGCCAAACGGGCGCGATTGTGCATAGGATCGCCCGCGATGGACGCCCGCCTCTACGTGATTCCCGGCTCCCACCCGAGCGCCGCCGTGCAGCTGATGCTCGAGCACAAGGGCATCCCCTACAAGCGCAAAGACCTGATGCCGGTGGTCTCGAAGGGCGTTCTGCGGGCGGTCGGCTTCCCCGGCGTCACCGTGCCGGCGCTGAAGATCGAAGGCGACAAGGTCCAGGGCTCGCGCCAGATCGCCCGCGAGCTGGAGCGCCTGCGCCCCGAGCCGCCGCTCTTCCCGGCCGACTCCGAGCGGCGGACCGCGGTCGAAGAGGCCGAGCGCTTCGGCGACGAGGAGCTGCAGCACCCGATCCGGCAGCTGCTCTGGTGGGGCTTCAAGCACGACCGCTCTCCGTTGGCGAGCTACTCGGAGGGCGCCAAGCTCGGCGTCCCGATCGGCCTCGCGGTGAAGACCGGCGGCCCCCTCGTCGCCCTCTCGGCCCGCTTCAACGAAGCGAGCGACGAGAACGCCCGAGCGGCTCTCGCCAAGTTCCCGGCCCTGCTCGACCGGGTCGACGCCTGGATCGAGAGCGGCGTCCTCAACGGCGAGCGCCCGAACGTCGCTGACTTCCAGATCGCCCCCAGCATCGGCCTGGCGATGACCCTCGACGACCTCCGCCCGGCGATCGAGAACCGGCCCGCCGGGGCGCTGGCGCGACGCTTCGTCCCGAACTACCCAGGCAAGATGCCGCCGGTCCTACCGGCGGAGTGGCTGGCGCCGCTGCGCGGCAAGCCGGCCGCCGCCTAGCTCGGGCCCTGCTCTAGGCCGGTTCGGTCTTCGCGCCGGTCAGCGAGGAGCATCGCCGCCAGAGCGGCACCAGCGATTGCCGCGGCTGCGATCCCGAAGCTGATCGCAAGCTCCCACTTCTCGGTGTTCTTCCAGCCGGTGGCGACGACGAAGAGGAACTGGAAGAGGAACCCTCCGGCGGCGCCGGCGAGGAAGCCGAGCCCGCTGCGGCGGGGCCGCCAGAGATGCCCCACCAGCGATCCGAGGACACCACCGGTCAGGGCCAGGGCAAGCAGATCGATCTGGGCCCTGTCCTCGAAGGTAGGCACCCGCTCCGGGAGGTAGACCCCGAGACCGAGGACGAGACCGCCGAGCATTCCGGCAAGGCCGCCGGTCACCAGACCGCGGGCGAGGTTGCGGATTGGGTCGGTGCCCCAGAGCCGGCGGGCGAGCCAGAAGGCGAGGGCAGCCCCGACCAGTGCCAGCGTCTCGGTTCGCCTGAGGACGAGGCTGCCCACGTTTTCGGCGATCTCGCGCCCGCTTTCATCCACTTGACTGCCGCCGCTGGTCGGAAGCAGCTCCCCCAGGAGCCGGGCCGGGATCGCGGTCACGGCGGCGACCGCCATGCCTTCGAGCGGCATGCGCCAACCCAGCGGGATCGTTTCCCTCGGCGCCGGCGTCGGCGATGGTTCCTCCCTCGGCGTCGGTTTCGCGTCCGGCAATAGATGCGCCAAGGCGTCCGCCAAGCGTCCGACGTCGTAGGTCCAGCGTCCGTCGCTCAACTCGATCGCGTTGCGCCGCGCGATCGCCTGGATCTGCGGTGGCAGGTCTTCTCGCTTCGGCATCCTGGCGCCGCCAACGAGCACCGGGATCGGCGTCACCTCGGGTCGGGCCAAACCGGTTTCGATCTCCAAGCGGACGAAATCCCCCGGGTTGTCGAGGCGCCGGGTCCCGTCCTCCTCGGTGGCCTCCGCCCAGCCCGGGCCGATCATGATGAGCAGGACGACGCATCCCGAAACGACTTCGGTGATCCGCTCGTGGAAGTCGATCCCCGGCGGCATCTCCAGATCCATGAAGATGTTGTTCTCTCCGAAGCGGGCGACCATCCTCTCGTAGAGCCAGCCGGCATAGGCGGCCGTGTCTTTGCGGCGGTAGGAGATGAAGACCTTTTGAGCCGTGGCCGAGGGGGAGGCTGATGAGACGCTCATTCCTGGCCTCCCAGCTTCTTGGAGGACTCCTCGCGGTGGGCCGCCCAGGCGGCATGCTCCTGGGAGACCAGGCTCTCGACGCGTTCGGCGAGCAGGACGTCGGGGTCGGCCGCGGCGGCGTAGGGACCCGCATGGGAGAGGTAGAGGAACTTCTCGTGCTTGAGCCGCTCGCAGGTCGCGCGGTAGGTGATCCAGTTCTGCTGGTACTGCATCAGCTGCTGGACGCCCTCGAGGACGACGATCAGGGCGCCGCCGGCACCGGGCAGCCAGATCGGCGCCGAGACGCTCGCGGCGAAAGGGATCGCCGCCGCGGTGACGAGCTGGCAGATCTTCGTCCCCTTGTAGACGCGCTGGTCGGACTGGCTCTTGCCGTCGTACCAAGCGATCTGTTCCTCCAGCCGCTCCCAGGCCGGGGACCCGGGCGTCGCCTCCCGCACCCCGGGCTCGGTCACGATCTCGCTGAGGGAGCTCTCCATGCGCGCCACCCCGGTTTAGAGCACCGCCGGGGTTTGCGTCAAGAACAGCTAAGTATTTAAGGGCTTCGCTCTACCCGCTGCCCGTCCGGAAGGGCGGCAAGGGCATCGGCGAGGCGGGCGCCGTCAGGAAGGGTCAGCTCGGGGTCCAGCTCCAGCAGCGGCACGAGGACGAAACGGCGGGTCGTCACCTCGCGGTGGGGCAGGGTGAGGCGGTCGGTGCTGAGCTCGAGGTCGCCGAGGAGGAGCAGGTCGACGTCGAGCGGGCGGGGACTGTGCCGGGGTGCGTCGAAGGAGCGGCCGCGCTCGGCCTCGACCCGCTTGCAGGCGTCGAGCAGCTCTTCGGGCTCGAGCGCGGTGCGGATGCGAACGGCGGCGTTGAGGAAGTCCGGCTGGTCGAGGATGTCGCCGACCGGCTCGGTCACGTAGGTGGAGGAGACGGCGTCGACCTCGACCCCCTCGGCTTCCAGCAGCTCGACCGCCGCTCGCAGATGGCCGGCGGCGTCGCCGACGTTGGAGCCGAGGCCGAGGTACCCGGTCCGCATCTCCGCGGCCACGGATCAGTCCTCGTCGTCTTCTTCTTCGACCGCGCGCTCCTGGGTGACCTCGACGGCCACCTCCTGGATCGCCAGCGGCAGCGGCGGCTCCGGCTTGGCGGCGCGGACGCGGACCGATTCGCAGCCGTAGCGCTCCATCAGCCGCTCCCCCACCACCTGCGCCAGGCGCTCCAGCGTCTTGTAGCTGCGCTCGGTCGCGGCGAGGGTGACGATGTCGCAGACCGCCCCGTAGTCGACCGTGTCCTCGAGCCGGTCGGTCAGGACCGCGTCGCAGTCGGGGACGTCGAAGGAGATGTCGAACTCGAGCCTCTGCCCCACCTCCTGCTCGGCTTCGGAGACGCCATGGTGGGTGTAGATCGAGAGCCCGCGCAGCTCGATTTCGGCGCTCGACTCGATCCCGTTGCCGTGGCTCTCCATGCTCTGGAACCTACCCGAGGATCGCCGTCGCCACGGTCAGCGCCTGGCGCATCTCGGCGACGTCGTGGACACGCAGGACCTTGGCGCCCTCGACCGCGGCGAGGACCGAGGAGGCGATCGTCCCGCCCAGCCGCTCGCCGGCGGCGGAGCCGTCGAGCCTGCCGATGAAGCTCTTGCGCGAGGTGCCGATCACCAGGGGCCGTCCCAGCTCGCGCAGCTCGGCAAGCCGGCGCAGCAGCTCCATGTTGTGCTCGGCGGTCTTGCCGAAGCCGATCCCCGGGTCGAGCCAGATCCGCTCTTCGGCGATGCCGGCGGCGACCGCCGCCTCGAGCCGCTCGGCGAGGAACGCCTTGACCTCGACCACGACGTCCTCGTAGCGCGGGTCGTCCTGCATCGTCCGCGGGTCGCCGAGCATGTGCATGAGGACGACGGTGGCGCCGCGCTCGGCGCAGAGCGGCGCCATCTCGGGATCGGTCCGCAGAGCGGTGATGTCGTTGACGATCGCGGCGCCGGCGTCGAGCGCCGCGGCGGCAACGCGAGCCTTGGAAGTGTCCACAGAGACGTCACAGTCAAGGTCGCGAAGTCCCCGGATGACGGGGACGACGCGCCGCAGCTCCTCCTCCTCGCTCACGGCCTCCGCCCCCGGCCGAGTCGATTCGCCGCCGACGTCGAGGATCTCCGCCCCCGCCGCGGCCAGCTCCCGCCCGTGCGCGATCGCCGCCTCCGGGTCGAGGTACCGACCGCCGTCGGAGAACGAGTCGGGGGTCACGTTGACCACCCCCATAAGTGAAACCTGAGCGGGCATAGGACCAAGCATCGCAAGGACGCAGGGAGCGTGGCGTGCTTCGCACGCGAGCGACCGAGGACGCAGCGAGGCGCCGGTCTTATGTCCGCTCAGGAAGCGTCGCCGCCGGCGAAGCCCGGCTTCGGGCGCGGCATGGGCCGGCTGCCCTCGCGGGCGGCCTTTTCCGGCTCGGGCGCGGGCTCGGCCGGCGCCGCCGGGGGCTCGTCGTCGTCGGCGAAGACCTCCGCCGCCGGCTTGCCTTCGAGCAGGGCGACGAACTCCTTGGCGTCGATCGTCTCCCGCTCCAGCAGCAGCTTCGAGACGCGCTCGAGATCGTCGCGGCGCTCGTTCAGCAGGCTCTTCGCCGTCTGGTGGGCGCTCTCGACGATGCGGCGGATCTCGTCGTCGATCTCGCGGGCGATCTCGTCGGAGTAGTCGGGCTCGGAGCTGAACTCGCGGCCGAGGAAGGGCTGGCCGCGATCGTGGCCGAAGACGCGGGGGCCGAGCCGCTCGGACATTCCGAACCGCATCACCATCTGCTTCGCCGTCTCGGTCACCTTTTCGAGGTCGTTCGAGGCCCCCGTGGTGATCTCGCCGAAGACGATCTCCTCGGCGGCGCGGCCGCCCAAAGTCATCGCCATCGTGTCGGTCAGCTCGGCGCGCGTGGTCAGGAACTTGTCCTCGGTGGGAAGGCTGATCGTGTAGCCGAGCGCCTGGCCGCGGCTGATGATCGAGATCTTGTGGACCGGGTCGGTGTTCTCGAGCAGCTGGCCGACGATCGCGTGCCCGACCTCGTGGTAGGCGGTCACGAGGCGCTCCTTCTCGCTCATCACCCGGGTCTTCTTCTCGGGGCCGGCGATCACGCGCATGATCCCCTCCTCGAGCTCCTTCATCGTGATCTCGCGGCTGCCGGAGCGGGCCGTCAGCAGGGCCGCCTCGTTGATCAGGTTGGCGAGGTCGGCGCCGGTGAAGCCGGGGGTCTGGCCGGCGAGCGTGTCGAGGTCGATCTCGCGGCCCAGCGGCTTGCCGCGGGTGTGGACCTCGAGGATCTTCTTGCGGCCCTTGCGGTCGGGGCGGTCGACGACGACCTGGCGGTCGAAGCGGCCGGGCCGCAGCAGCGCCGGGTCGAGGATGTCGGGCCGGTTGGTCGCCGCGATCAAGATGATGTTGTCCTTCATCTCGAAGCCGTCCATCTCGACCAGCAGCTGGTTCAGGGTCTGCTCGCGCTCGTCGTGACCGCCGCCCATGCCGGCGCCGCGGTGGCGGCCGACGGCGTCGATCTCGTCCATGAAGATGATGCAGGGAGAGTTCTGTTTCGCCTGCTCGAAGAGGTCGCGGACGCGGCTGGCGCCGACGCCGACGAACATCTCGACGAAGTCCGAGCCGGAGATCGAGAAGAACGGCACCCCGGCCTCGCCGGCGACCGCGCGGGCCAGCAGCGTCTTACCGGTGCCGGGCGGTCCATATAGAAGGACGCCCTTGGGGATCCGCGCGCCGAGCGCCTGGAACTTCTTCGGGTTCTCGAGGAATTCCTTGATCTCCTCCAGCTCCTGGACCGCCTCGTCGACCCCGGCGACGTCGCGGAAGGTGATTTTCGGCGCGTCGACCGACATCCGCTTCGCTTTCGATTTGCCGAAGTTCATCACCCGGCTGCCGCCGCCCTGCATCTGGTTCATCAGGAAGATCCAGAAGACAAAGAAGAGGACGAAGGGGAGGATCAGGGTCAGCAGCGAGAAGAGGCTGGAGCTACCCGAGCCGTGGACCTTCGTTTCGACTTCCGCCTTCTCGAGCTGGTCGAGCAGGGATTGCTCGGTATTGGGCGGGTAGCCGGTCGAGAAGCTTTCGCCGTTCTTCCGCTTGACGTCGAGCGTGTTGTCCTTGGTGTTGACCGAGACTTCCTCGATCTGGCCCTTGGCGATCAGGCCAACCTGCGGCTGGACAAGTTCGTTGTACGGAGGCGCCTCGGAGCCGTCCCCGCCGGTGATGATCTTCGAGGCGATGAACGCCAGGATTACGACGAGCAGGATCGGAAACGCCGCGCTTTTGAAAAACCGCCTCAAGAGTGGGAATCAGCGTACCAGGGCGGAATTTCCGAGCTACTCGGAAAGCGCCGCGACGAAATCCAGGTTTCGGTACTTCTGCGCGTGGTCGAGTCCGTACCCGATCGCGAACCGGTTCGCGATCTCAAACCCGACGTATTTCGGCGAGAGGTCGACCCGCAGCCGCTCCGGCTTGGTCAGCAGGGCGCAGGCCTCCAGCGAGGCGGGCCGCCGGGCGTTGAGGTTGCGCATCAGGTACTGCAGGGTGAGGCCGGAATCGATGATGTCCTCGACGATCAGGACGTCGCGGTCTTCGATCGGCGCGTCCAGGTCCTTGAGGATGCGGACGACGCCGGAGGAGTCGGTCTGCGAGCCGTAGCTGGAGACGGCCATGAAATCGATCTCGCAGGGAACCTCGATGTGGCGCATCAGGTCGGCAAGGAAGAGAACGGCTCCCTTCAGCACCCCGACCATGATCAGCTCCCTGCCGGCGTAGTCGCGGCTGATCTCCGCCCCCAGCTCCGCGATGCGGCGCTGCAGGTCCTCTTTGGCAACGAGGGTCTCGCCGATCGCGGGGTCCGACACGGCGCGCAGTCTAGATACAGAGGCGCGCCCGCAGGACGCCGCCTTCGAGGACGGCGCGGACGCCGGAGCCGAGGTCGAGGGTCGAGCCGCCGCGGCTGAGGCCGGCGACCTGGTCGGCGAAGCGAGCGGCGCCGGCGACGGGCCGCCCGGCGACCTGGTCGGCGAGGCGTTGGAGGACGAGGCGACGGAGGGCCGGGTGCAGCTCGGCGAAGCGTCGGTGGGAGATCGTCCCCTCCCCCTCCGCCAGCTCCGCGTCGACGAGCGAGTCGAGCAGCTCCGCCTCCTCGCGCAGCAGGGCCGCCGTTCGCAGCACGTTCTCCTTTGCCGCGGGGTGGATCCGCTCCAGCGCCGGGACCAGCTCGCGCCGCAGGAGGTTGCGCTTGTAGTCGGCCTCCTCGTTGGTCGCGTCGTCGCGCCAGGTCAGCCCCCGCTCCTCGCAATAGGCGGTCGTCTCCGCGCGAGTCGTCGTCAACAGCGGGCGGGCGAGGCGGCCGTCGCGCGGGCGCATCCCCAGCAGCGCCCGGCGGCTGGGCGAGGATGCGAGCCGGTAGAGGATCGTCTCGACCTGATCGTCGGCGATGTGCCCGGTGACGATCGTCGCCCCGGCGGCCTCGGCCAGCCGCGCCGCCGCGGCGTAGCGCTCGGCGCGCGCCCAGGCCTGAAGATTGCCGGCGCCGCCCTCCTCTCGCCGTGGCCGCGCGACCTCGAGCGGGACGCCGAGTCGCCCGCAGAGCTCTTCGCAGTGGCGCTCGTCCGCGTCGGCTTCCTCGCGCAGGCCGTAGTTGACGTGGAGCGCGGTTACCGCCGCCTCCCCTCGCGCCCGCACCGCCAGGTCGAGCATGCAGACCGAGTCCCGCCCGCCGGAGATCATTGCCACCAGCGGCGCCGGGCCGGCGATCAGGCCGCCGGCTTCGACCCGCTCCAGCAGCCCCGCGTTCATCTCGCCCGCACGACGAAGAGCTCGGTCGGGTTCGGGAACCCCTTCAGGCTGACCTTGCCGATCTCCTCCAGCTCGAGGCTCTCGCTGCCGGCGATCGCGGCGCAGACCGCGTCGGTGACCAGCACCTCGCCGGCGAGTGCCCGGTTGACTACCCGGTGGACGAGGTTGACCTGGCTGCCGAAGTAGTCGCCGTCGCGGTAGACCGCGTCGCCGTAGTGGATCCCGACCCGCGGCTGCGGCCGCCGCGGGAAGCGGGAGAGGAAGTCGACCGCCCAACGGGTCAACGAGGCGGCGTCGGGCGAGACGACCATCACCTCGTCGCCGATCGTCTTCACGATCGTCGCCTCGCGCGGCAGCGTCCCTTCGACGCCGGCGACGAAGCTCTCGACCACGTCGAGCGCCTCGATGTCGCCCTCCTCCTCGGTGTAGCGCGTGAAGCCGGTGAGGTCGATGAAGCAGAGGGCGACGTGGACGTGGCCGAGCTCGATTTCCGCGGTGTCCATCCCGGCGTCGGCCTCCATGTGGCCAACCACGTCCTGTTCGACGAAGAAGCGGAGGTAGCGCTCGTGCAGGTACTCGGTCAGCGGCGCCGCCAGGGGGAGGATGTCGGCGGCGAGCTCCCCCATCTCCTCGGCCATTTCCAGCTCCGGCACCGCGTCGCGAATCAGCGGTTCGTGCACGTAGAGGTGGAAGAGCCGCACCTCGGCGTCGGCGATCCGCCGCATCGACTGCGCGTAGACCCGGACCAGCTGCAGGAAGGCGACGAGGGGGAAGCCCGCGGCGAGGACGCGGGCGCAGTGCCGCAGTGCCGCCAGGTCCTCCTGGCTCAGCTCGCGCTGGCCCTTCGGGGTGCCGAGGATGACGAGGATCCGCTCGACCAGCTCCGGCTCCAGCCCCGTCTTCATCGCCGCCTGCTCGATGGTGATCGCCTCCTCCGAGCCCGTGAACAGCTCCTCGGCGAAGCCGAAGGCGAGCCGCCCCTCCTTGCCGGCGCTCTTCAGATCCTCCAGCGAGTACCCCCGCTCCCGCATCCGCGCCACCACCCGCGCCTGCGCCGCCGCCGCCACCGTCCAACGCCCCCGCCGCACCGGCACGACCTTCTCCGCCGCCCACCGTTTCAGCGTGCTCGACGGCACACCTGAGCGCCGCGCCGCCTCGGAGAGCGAAATCCGCTGATCAGCCACCCATCGAGGCTAACCACCTAACCCACCGGAGGGCTGTCCCTCGAAAACCTGTCATGGAGGGTGCGGATACCCCTCCGCAGGAATGTTCGGCGACATGCAATCTGAAATTTGCGCGGCGAAGCCGCGCAGCATGTTCTCCCCGACCGAAGGGAGGGGAGGTCAATTCCGGAGGAGGGGTATCCGCACCCTCCCCCTCCAACCCACAGAAACAAACGGGGCGGCCCGAAGGCCGCCCCGCTGGCTCTTGTTCTGGGGGAAAGCCGGAGTTAGGTGGGGATCTCCGACTCCTCGTGCAGTTGGAGAACCGACTGGCCGTCCTCCCCGGTGCGGATGCGTATCGCCTCCTCTACCGGCAGCACGAAGATCTTGCCGTCGCCGACCTCGCCCGTGCGGGCGTGCCTGAGGATCGTCTCGACGACGACGTCTCTGTCTTTGTCCTCGACCACGACCTCCAGCTTGATCTTCGGCCGGACGTTGACGGTGAGGGTCGAGCCGCGGTAGCGCTCGACGATGCCCTTCTGGCGGCCCGAGCCCTTGGCCTCGATGATCGACAGGGACGGGAATCCCTTGTCGAGCAACTCGGCCCGGATCGGCTCGAACGCCTCGTGGCGGATGTACGCCTCTATCTTTTTCATGCGCTCAAGCCCTCCTAGGACTCGTTGGTCATCGGGGTAACCGTCGCCGGGACGGGCGCCGAAGCCGACCGGGTGCCGAGGGGCGGCGCACCGGTCGAATACTCGGGCTGGGGGATGAACTGCTCCGGGTACCCGTACATCCCGTGCTCGGAGATGTCGAGACCGGCATCCTCCTCCTCCGCCGTCACCCGCAGCCCGATCGTCTTCTTGATCGCGAAGAAGATCGCGTAGGAGGCGACGAAGACGCAGGCGAAGGCGACCGCCACCCCGAGCGCCTGGGCGCCGAGCTGGTGGAAGGAGCCGCTGTACCAGAGGCCCGGATCGCCGACTTCGTTCAGTTCCGCCAGGCGCGGCGAGGTGAAGATGCCGCACGAGAGCGTGCCCCAGATCCCGGCGAGGCCGTGGGCCGAGAGCGCGCCGACTGGATCGTCGATCACCTTCTCGATCGCGAGGACCCCGTAGACGACGATCACGCCGGCGATGGCGCCGATGATCGGAGCGGCCCAGTACTCGACGTAGCCGGAGGGCGCGGTGATCGCGACAAGACCGGCGATGGCGCCGTTGCCGGCCATGCCGATGTCGATCGTCTTCGTCTTCAGGTACATGATCGCGACCGCGGCGACGACGCCCGCGGCGGCGGCGAGGTTGGTGACGACGACAACTTCGGCGAAGCGGCCGCCGATCGCGCCGAGGGTCGAGCCGGGGTTGAACCCGAACCATCCGAGCCAGAGGATCAGGACGCCGAGGCCGACCAGCGGCATCGAGTGCCCCGGGATCGCCCGCGGCTTGCCGTCTTTCGTGTACTTGCCGATCCGCGGGCCCAGCAGCAGCAGGGCCGCGAAGGCACCGGTCGCGCCGATCAGGTGGACCACCGTGGAGCCGGCGAAGTCCTGCATCCCGACGTTCACCTGCAGCCAGCCACCGCCGAAGATCCAGTGGCTGAGGATCGGGTACAGCACGGCGCTGAAGATGATCGCGTAGATGACGTAGGCGCCGAACTTGATCCGCTCCAAGGTCGCGCCCCAGACGATCGCCAGCGAGACGGCGCAGAACACGAACTGGAAGAACATGAACGCGGCCGGGCTGATCGAATACGTTTCGACGAAGGGGATGCTCGCCCCGGCCTCTTCGACCGAGGAGCCGACGTCGAGGAAGAACCCGTGGGTCCCGGCGATCTCACCGAGCCCCCCGAACGCCAGCGCAAAGCCGCAGGCCCAGTAACAGAGCGAGGCGATCGAGAAGTTCACCAATACCTTGGCTACGCCTGCCCCCGCGTTCTTGGCCCGGGAGAACCCGACCTCCAAGAGCAGGAACCCGGCCTGCATGAACATCACCAGGCAGGCGGCGACGATCACCCACATCGCATTGATGCTGGCCTCCGGGGTTTCCAGGACCGCCGGCGCTTCGGCGCCGAAGGCGGCGCCTGGCACTACCAGCGAGGCGATCGCGGCTACCGGAGCGGCGATCATCAACCTCCTTTTCATTCCATTTCCTCCTAGCCCGGCGAGGTTCACGGCCCCGCCGGTCGCGTTTGGATTACCGGTCTCCAAGCTATGGACGGGTCCGCAACGGGTCTTTGGACGGCTGGAGCAAATCCGAGGGGCTCCGTTTCTCCCCGATGTCGGAGCCGTGCCCGGGCGGTTAGATTCGGCGCCGCGATGCCCGCTCGCCTCCGGCCCTCAGCACCGATCGCCGCCGACGCGATCCTGGTCGGCGACCCCGGCCGAGCGCTGATGCTGGCCCAGGAGCTGCTGGAGCAGCCGAAGATGAGCAACCACGCTCGCGGCCTCTGGGGCTACACCGGGAGCAGCGTCGAAGGCCACGAGCTGACGATCCAGTCGACCGGGATGGGAGGCCCGAGCGCCTCGGTCGTCCTCGCCGACCTCGCGGAGCTGGGGGTGAGACGGGCGATCCGCATCGGCACCTGCGCCTCTTTGGGAGGCCGGAGCCTCGGCGAGCTCGTCGTGGTGAGCGAGGCGCACGCGAGACAAGGCGCCTTTGTCTCCCCTGAGGCGACTAAAGCGCCTTTGCCCGACGCGGAGCTGACGGCGGCGCTGGAAAAACACCTGCCCGAGGCGCGGGCCGGGGCGGCGGTCAGCCTCGACAGCCTCTACCGGCCGGAGCGCGACCTCCCCTCCGCCCTCGCCGAAGTGGCCGACATGCAGACCGCCTCCCTGTTCGCCATCGCCGACCAGACGGAAATCGCGGTTGCCGCCCTCCTCGTCGTCAGCGAGAAGAGCGATGCGGGACAGTTGCGAGACGAGGACCTCGAGGAGGCGGCGAAACGGGCCGGGCACGCCGCCGCGGCCATGCTCTCACCCTAAGGTTTAGGGTTAGCCTTCGCTTTTTTCGGCTCCCTTTTCGCCTTCTCGCGCCGCAGCCCCCCGAGTTCGCGGCTGAGATCGTCGATCGCCTCCTCGACGTCCTCCAGGCGCTGGGAGAAGGAGCGCAGGCGGCGCTCCAGCCGTTCGACGTCCGTCGCCGAGGGGAGATTGAGCGCTGACATCGCCGCCTGCTGGGCCTCCAGGGCCTTCTCGCGGGCGCCGAGGGCGGCGGTCACCGCGTCGTGCAGCGTCGGGTTGTCGATCAGGGCCTGCGCCAGCTCCCCGAGCGCCTGCTCGGCCCGCGCCCGCAGCCCGTCCTGCTCGAAATCCTCGTAGCTCAAGTCACGGCAGCTTAACGAGCGCATCCGGCTCGACTGAAACTCTTCCGTCGCAGCGATGTTTCAGACGATGATTAAGGCCATGTTGGGAGGGGCTCCGCGCGTTGCGGACGCACGTACTACTGAGTAGCTTCCAACGACTGCCCAGGGAGGGGTATCCGAGCATGGGCAGGGTCAGACCGGGATGAGAACCAAGTTCGCACTAATCCTCGCTTTCGCCGGCTTCCTGCTGGTCGCCGCGCTGGGCGCTGCCCTGGCGGGGGCCGAGCCGCTCTCGGAGAGCTCGACGGTCGACCCGACCACGACGACGGTCCCCTCGCTCACGGCCCCGGCCTGCGCCAACGGCCTCGACGACGACGGCGACGGCCTCGCCGACGAAGCCGACCCCGACTGCGAAACCCCGGCCGACACCGACGAGGCGGCAAGCGAGCCGGCCGCGGAAGGGGCGACCGAATCCGATCCGGTTCCGGCTCCCGAAGAAGCGCCCGCCCCGACCCCGGGCAAGAAGGGCGGCCTCGAGGAAGGGTCGAGCATCGGCGGCAACGGCTCCGGCGGCCGCGGCGTCACCCCGAACGAGGGCCTCGACAACCCCGCTGGCGGCAGCCACAACGGCGCGGTCACCGCGCCGAGCGCCAACGGCGGCGGCGACCAGCCGGCCCCGGAGGGCCCGGACGGCGGCTCCCCGTACTCGGCCGGCGGCGCCCCCACCACCGCCAACCCGACGACGACGATCGCTCCGTTCGGGCCGGCCCCGATCGGCGTCCCCAACTTCGTCATCGACAGCTTCGAGATCCCGCCCTTCCTGCTGCCGATCTACCAGGCCTGCGGGACCGAATACGGGATCCCGTGGGAGGTCCTCGCCTCGATCAACAAAATCGAGACCGCCTTCGGCACCAACACCAACGTCTCCAGCGCCGGCGCCGTCGGCTGGATGCAGTTCCTGCCCTCGAGCTGGGAAGCCTTCGGCCTCGACGCCAACGGCGACGGCAAGAAAGACCCCTACAACCCCGTCGACGCGATCTGCGCCGCGGCCCACTACCTGAAGCTGGCCGGCGGCAACGACGACCTCTACCAGGCGATCTTCGCCTACAACCACGCCGACTGGTACGTGCAGGAGGTCCTCCTCTACGCCCGCGCCTACGGCCGCCTTCCCTCCGACCTGGTCGGCTCGCTGACCGGCCTCACCGAGGGCGCCCACTTCCCGATCGCCGCCGACGCCCGCTACGCCGACGACGTCGCCGCCCGGGAGGCGCTGAAGAAGGGCGAGAGCCCGGATTACGGCAACGCCGCCGAAGTCATCTCCTCCTCCCCCACCCCTCGCGGGATCAACATCTTCAGCCAGCAGGGCGCGCCGGTCGTCGCCGTCAACGACGGGATCGTCCGCAAGCTCGGCCACAGCGAGCGGCTCGGCAACTTCGCCGTCCTCGAAGACACCTACGGCAACCGCTACACCTACGCCCAGCTCGGCAGGCTTGTCCGCGACCGCCGCCTCGTGGTGATGCCGACCGGCCAGGAGAAGCGCGTCCCGGTCGAAAGCCAGAACCTGCGGCCGCGACTGCGCGCCTTCCCGGAGCGCACCGGCAAGGGCAAGGACACCGCCAGCGACGCGGTCGAAGCGGCGATCGCCGCCAGCGGCAAGGGCTCGCTCAAGGTCGGCTCGAAGGTGATCGCCGGAACCGTCCTCGCCCGGGTCGCCGCCGGCGAGGAAGGGATCGACCCGCACATCAACTTCTCGATCCGCCCGGCCGGGAAAGGGGCGCCGCGGATCGACCCGAAGCCGATCCTCGACGGCTGGAAGCTGCTCGAGGCGACCGCGATCTACCGCGCCAAGGGCAAGAGCCCGTTCGCGAAGCTGAGCGGCGCCGGCGTCCTCCTGCTCTCCAAGGAGGCGCTGGTCAAGCGGGTCCTCGCCGACGAAGACCTAGACATCTACGAATGCGGCCGCGAAGACATCGCCGGCGGCCGCATCGATCGCCGCATCCTGGCGATGCTCGAGTACCTGAGCACGCAGGGCTACGAGCTGACGATCACCTCGCTGCAGTGCGGCCACGGCTTCCTCACCAGCTCCGGCAACGTCTCCGAGCACAGCACCGGCACCGCTGTCGACATCGCCATCATCAACGGCGTCCCGGTCACCGGCCACCAGGGGCCCGGCAGCCCGACCGACGAACTGATTCACGAAGTGCTGCGGCTGCAGGGGACGATGCACCCGCATCAGGTGATCTCGCTCGAGGATCTGCCGGGCGAAGCCAGCTTCGCGATGGCCGACCACTACGACCACGTCCACGTCGGCTACCGCCCGACCGCGGGCTCGATGGAAGCGCGCTTCGCGGCACTGCTGAAACCGGATCAGTGGAGCCGCCTGATCAACCGCCTCGGCGAAATCGAAAACCCGGACGTGCCGGTGCACCCCACGAAGTACGCGGTTCCCGACCGCACCAACGGCGGCATCTCGGCCGGCGACGGCGACTGACCCTGTTCGGGTTCGTTCAACTCGAGTTCGCCGGGCCGCTGCCGCTCGCCGACGGGCGCTACCTGGCCCGCGGGCTCGACCCGGAGGCCGCCGAGAGCGTCCTCGTCTTGCAGAGGGTCGGCGCTCCGGCAGCCGGCCGCAGGCGGCGCAAGCCGCGCAAGCCCGACGGCGAGGCGGCGCCGCTGACGCTGTCGCGGGTCACCGCGATCCGGGCCTTCGCCCGCTTCGAGGCCGAGGAGGACGCGGCGCGCTGGCTGGAGGAGGCCTGCGAGGCCGAGGACACCGTCGAGGTCCTCGTCGACGAAGCGCTGGAGCTGCTCAACCGCGCCCTGCACGCCCAGGCGCTCGCCAGCGCCAACCCGATGTCCCGCACCGAGCTCTCCCCGGAGGGGGCGGAGCGGATCCTGATCGGCTTCGGCAGCGGCGAGGAAACCGCTGCCGGCCGCTTTCGGGAGGCCCGCCAGGTCGACGTCGCCCCCCGCTCCTCGCGGAGGCGCCGCCGCGAGGAGGAGCTGCGCCCGCAGGAACGGGTGGCAGCGATCCTCGGCGGCCGTGAACGCGCCGACGCCTGCGAGACCCTGCTCCTCCGCGCTCGCGCCGACCTCGACGCCGGCCGCGACCGCGAGGCGGCCCTGCAGCTGCGGGTGGGCCTGGAGGCGCTGCTGGTCGAGCTGAAGGGGGCGCTTGCCGACCCCGGGCACGAAGAGGACATGACGACCCTGCAGGCGCGGCGGAGCGAGGCCGGCGAGGCGGCGAACGAGGCGCTGGCCGAAGAGCTGACCGGAGAGCGTCGCGAGCAGGTAGAGGAGCTGCTGAAGCTGAGCGAGCGGGTGTTGCGGCGGCGCCGCGTGCTCAAAGGCTAAGGCTAAAGCTGAGCTTTAGATATTGAGCTGGCGGGAGACGATCCCGTCGAGCAGGGTCTCAGCGAGGTGGTGCGCTTCGTCCAGCTCGACTCCCTCGACCGAGGGGACCCCGATCACCGTCAGCCCGGCTGCCCGCGCGGCCGCCACGCCCGTCGGCGAGTCCTCCAGCGCCACAACCGAGGGGCCCGGCTCCACCCCCAGCCGTCGGCACGCCTCCAGGTAGGGGTCGGGGGCCGGCTTCGGCGCCGCCACCTCGTGGGCGCTGAGGACGACGTCGAAGTGGCCCTCGAAGCCGACGATCTCGATCGAGCGCTTGACGAAGCGCAGCGGCGAGTTGGAGACGAGGCCGATCGGGACCCCCTGCTCGCGGATGCGCTCGAGCAGCTCGCGGGCGCCGACCATCGCCTCCACCCCGTGCTCGAGCTCGGCGACGACGAGCGCGTTCAGCTCCTCGAGCAGCTCCTCCGCCCGTCCCGGCTCCCCGAGCCGGCGCTCGAGGATGCCGCCGGCGATCTCCGCCGAGGTGCCGACCAGCTCCAGCTTGTCGGCCGGGGTGAACTCGAGCCCGCGGCGCTCGAAGAGGTCTTCCTCGGCCCTGGTCCAGACCGACTCGGTGTCGAGCAGGAGGCCGTCGTTGTCGAAGACGACGGCGTCGGGCAGCGCGGCCATCAGCCGAGCGCCGCCACGAGCGCGACGAGCTCCTCGTCGACCTCGCCCTCGAGCTTCAGCTCGGCATCGCCGTCGTAAGGCGTCTCGCCCTTGGTCACGATCGCCAGCCGGCCGCCGCGGCCGAGGGTCAGCTGCGGCAGGCCCGCCACCGGGTGCACCGCCAGCGAAGAGCCGACGCAGAGCATCAGGTCGGCCGCCTCGGCCAGCTCGGTGGCCCGCTCGATCGCCTCGACCGGCAGCATCTCGCCGAAGAGGACGACGTCGGGTTTGACCGGCCCGCCGCAGGCGCTGCAAATCGCCACCCCGCGGGCGTCGAAGAGATCATCGACCTCGCCCAGGCCGAACGAGGCGCCGCAGGCGGTGCAGGAGGAGGTCTCGATCGAGCCGTGGACCTCGATCACGTTCTCCGATCCCACCGCCCGGTGCAGGCGGTCGATGTTCTGGGTGATCACGCCCTCGATCATCCCTCGCCGCTCCAGCTCCGCCAGCGCCTCGTGCGCCCGGTTCGGCTCTTTGTCCCCCAGCGACTGGAAGCGCGGCCGGTAGTAGGACCAGAAGCGCTCCGGCTCCCGTTCGAAGACGCTGATGTGGGCGACCTCCATCGGGTCCACCTTCGCCCACAGCCCCTTCTCCGGCGTGCGGAAGTCGGGAATCCCCGACGGAACCGAGACCCCCGCCCCGGTGAGGGTGACGGCGCGGCGCGACTGGCCGAGCAGCTCGGCCAGTCGCTCCACCTGCGGCGTCGTTACCTGCCGCTCCACTTCGGGCTGCGCTTGCCGAGGAAGGCGCTGATGCCCTCTTTGGCGTCCTCGCTGGCGAAGGCGGCGGCGAAGCCCTGCTTCTCGGCCTCGATGCCGGCGTCGATATCGCCCTGGTGGGAGACGGTCTTGATCTGCTCGACCGCGACCGGCGCCTGCGCGGCCAGCTTACGGCCCCACATCAGCGCCGTCTCGAACAGCTCGTGGTCGGGGACGACGCGGTTGACGAGGCCCAGCTCCAGCGCCTCCTCGGAGAGGATCGCGTCGCCGACCAGGTTCATCTCCAGGGCCTTGTTCGGCCCGACCAGGCGGGCCAGCCGCTGGGTGCCGCCGAAGCCGGGGATGATCCCCAGCTTCACCTCGGGCTGTCCGAAGACCGCGGCCTCGGCGGCGATCCGCACGTCGCAGGCCATCGCCAGCTCGCAGCCGCCGCCGAAGGCGATCGAGTTGACCGCGGCGATCGTCGTCACCCGCGCCTTGCCGAAGTCGCGGAAGAGCGCGTGGGCGCGGTTGATCAGGTCCGCCCCGCTCGCCTCGTCGAGGGTGGTGAAGGCCTTGATGTCGGCGCCGGCCGAGAAGACGACCGGAACCGAGGAGGCGATCACCATCGCCCCCACCTCGCCGCTGTCCTTGATCCGGTTCCAGACCGTCTCCAGGTCGGCGATCACCTGCGGCGAGAGCGAGTTCATCGGCAGGTTGGCGAGCCAGGCGATCGCGACGCCGTCGCGGGTCTCCAGCTTCACCGTCTCGGTCTGCTCGCCCTCGTCGGCCTGCGGGTAGGGGTAGAAGCCCTGGCCCGTAGTCAGGCCGTGGCGGCCCTGGGCGACCAGCCGCTTGAGGGTGATCGGCGGGCTGAAGCGCTCGCCGTAGCGCTCCTCCAGCCCCTCCATCGTCTCCAGCACCTGATCGAGGCCGGTGACGTCGGCTTTCCAGAACGGCGGCAGCAGGCCTTTGCGGGGGTCGAGCCCGGCCCCGGCCATCATCCCGAGGTCGATGTCGCGAACCGAGCAGACGCCCTCCTCGACCAGCAGGCAGGCCTCGATCAGGGCGCGGCTGGAGAACATCGCCACCAGCTCCTCGGCGTTCGGCTCGGCGTCGCCGGGGACGTTCTGCTCGCCGTCCTTGAAGAAGCCCTCGCCGCCGGTCTTGGCTCCGAGCTTTCCTTCGGAGACCAGGCCGCGCAGGCCCTCGTGGACGTAGAAGCTCTCGCCGTAGGACTCGTGCAGGTGCTCGGCGACGTGGAAGACCGTGTCGAGCCCGAGCAGGTCGGTGAGGAAGAACGGGCCCATCGGCGCCAGCTGGGCGCCGGCGATCGCCTCGTCGATCGCCTTCAGCGACAGCCCCTGCTCCTCCTGGGCGCGCCAGATCTCCCCCATCGTCGCCATCAGGATCCGGTTGACGACGAAGCCGGGGACCTCGCCGCAGACGATCGGCTGCTTCTTGATCGCCTGGGCGAAGTTGTAGGCGGCGGTCGCGGTCTCCTGCGAGGAGTCCTCGCCGACGATCACCTCGACCAGCGGCATGATCGAGGCCGGGTAGAAGAAGTGGAAGCCTACGACCTTGTCGGGCCGCAGCGTCGCCTCGCCGATCTCGGTGATCGAGAGCGAGGAGGTGTTGGAGGTGAGGATCGCGTGGCCCGGCGTCGCCGCGTCGATCTCGCGGAAGACGGCCTGCTTGATCTCCATCTTCTCCGGCACCGCCTCGATCACGAAGTCGACGTCGCCGAACTCCTCGTAGGTCGTGGCGCCGGTGATGTTGCCCATCACCTCGGCCAGCCGCGCGTCGGCCTGCTCCTGGGTCAGCTTCTCCTTCTTGACCAGGCGGGCGAGCTGCCCCTCGGTGACGCCGCGGGCCTTCTCGAGCGCCGCGTCGACGAACTTCTGGTCGATGTCCTTGACGACGACGGGGATGTCGGAGGCGGCGATCGCCTGCGCGATCTCGCCGCCCATGGTGCCGCCGCCGACGACGGCGGCCTTCGAGACGAACATTAAGAGGCTTCCTCCACTTTTTGGCTTGTCAGGGCGGCGCCCGGCCGCGGGAACCGCAGGCTATCTAGATGCCCGCGGCTCCCGCTGATCGGCCCTACAGGGAGGCTTGGGGCTGCCCTTCCTCCACCTCTTCGACCGGCTCCCCTTCCTCCTCCGGCTTAAACCGCTGGTAGGCGAAAGCGCCGGCCAGGAGCAGCAGCCCGAGGGCGACGAAGGAGAGTGCCCGGGCCAGCTCTTCCAGCTCGGAGAGGTCGTAGGTCCAGACCTTGACGATCGCCACCGCCAGCAGGGCGAGGCCGCCGAGGCGGGCCTGCGGCGAGCGCCGCACCATGCCCCAGACGACCGCGCCCAGGCCCGTCGCCGTCCAGAAGGCGGAGAGCCAGGACTGGCCGATCTCGCGCGCTTCGCCGCTGGCGTTGTCGCCGATCGTGTCGATGATCGCGACCGAGCCGAGGTAGACGAAGCCGGCGGCGCTGAGGAAGCCGACCGCGGTCGCCGTCTTCGGCTCGATCTCGCGGCCGTAGAACCAGCAGGCCAGCGCGGCCCCGGCGCAGCAGGCGATCGCGACGAGAGCGCTGCCGAGATCCTCGACGCCTTCGACGATTGCATACGGCGGCGCCTCGACGACCAGCATGTGCGCGATCGCGAGGCCGAGGAAGCCGAGCGCCATGATCAGCAGCCTCTCCGCGTCCGACAGGGCCGGCACCCGGGTGCGATCGACGCGCGTCGCCAGGTAGGCGAGCGCCGCGGCCGCGGCCGACCAGGCGGCGACGAGAGTGGGACCGTCGAAGGCGTTGGCGCAGCCGAAGGTCCCGAGGCCGATCCCGCCGCCGATCAACAGCGAGCCGATTTCGCGGTGGATGCCGAAGCGGACGGCGACGCCGCCGAGCAGCAGGTGCACGAACGCGAAGCCGAATATCCAGGCGTTGAGTGCGAGCGAGGATTCGCCGTCGAGGACGAGCGCACCGGCGCCGACGATCAGCACGCTGCTGCAGAGGAGCAGCAGCCAGGAGGAGACCGGAAGCCTCTCCTCGCCGCGGCGGCGCAGCTCGTAGCCGAAGGCGGCGGCGGCGTAGAGGACCCAGAAGCCAACGAGGACCGCGAGCGCGGCCGGCACGGAAACCTCAGGATCGGCAAATCCATCGAACCTGATGAAGCCGCTGTCGACGATCCAGGCGATCAGCTGCGGCGCCGACACCGCGAAGGCGCCGAGCGCCAGCCAGTTCCAGCGCTGCCAGAGTAGGACGCCGACGCTCGCGGCCAGGGCCATCGCCACGTAGGCGATCGAGCCGCTCTCATCCGCGGTACCGGCCAGCATCGGCGCCGCCAGCGCGCCCAGCATGCCGACGCTGGCGACCAGCATCGAGGACCAGCGCACGGCGATGAAGACGCCGAGGACGCCGATCAACGCCGCTGCCTCTAACCCGATCACGGGCGAGATCAGGTCGTAGGTCTGGGCGGCGACGACGGTGGTCGCATAGAGGCCGGGGATCGCGACCGCGACCGCGATCCGGGCCACCTCCAGGCGCCCCTTCTTTTCGTGCAGCCAGAGGCCGATGCCGAGCAGGAGGAGGGAGCCGAAGGCGGCCATCAGAGTCCGGATCTCCTCGGTGAACCAGCTGCTGTCGACGGCGCTGCGCATCAGGAAGATGACGCCGAGCAAGGTCGCCATGCCGCCGACCCAGGCCAGCACGCGACCGCCGAAAACGCGCTCGATGTCGATCCGGGTGATCGGGTTCGAGGGTGGCGGCGGAGGCGGCGAGTGGCCGGGCGGGGGCTCCGACGGGGGCCGAAAGGCGGGCGGGACGTCGTATCTCGGATCTTGATTCATAGCTTGCTCCTGAAGTGGTTGACGAAGGTTTATTGACCGACGGTCAACACCGTAGCAATCTTGTCAACCTTTGGTCAACAAGCCGCTACACTTAAGTGCATGAGCGAGCCGGCCTACCGCCGCATGGATGTCGACGAGCGGCGCGCGCAACTGCTCGAGCGCGGAGCCGAGCTCTTCACCAGCCGGCCCTACGACGAGCTCTCGATGCAGGAGATCGCCTCCGAGGTGGGGATCTCGAAGGCGCTGCTCTACCACTACTTCCCCGGCAAGCAGGCCTTCTTCGAGGCGACCCTCGGCGCCTGGGCGGAGCGGCTGTGGGAGCGAACCGCTCCCGATCCCGAGCTGCCGCCGCTGGAGCAGCTGACCAAGAGCCTCGACGGCTTCCTCTCCCTGGTCGAGGAGAACGCCGTCGCCTACCGCAACCTGATGCAGAGCGCGACCGGCGTCGCCGCGATCCGCGACCTGATCGAAGAGGTGCGGCGGGCGACCGCGCAGCGGATCCTCGAGGGGATCTATCCTGACGGCGCTCCGCCGAAGGCGCGGACCGCGGTCAGCGGCTGGCTCTGGTTCATGGACGGCGCCTGCCTCAATTGGATCGAGCACGGCGACGTCGAGCGCGAGGAGATGCGGGACCTCCTGCTCGGGGTTCTGATGGGCGCCCTGATCGCCACCGGCACGCCACCGGACCTCGCTCAAGTCACCTGAGCCCACGGTCGATACAGCACCTTCATGCGAAGGCGGGGGAAGCACCTGACGATCGTCTGCGCGCTGCTCTGCGGCGGCGCCCTGCTCGGCACTTCGGCGCCGGCCTCGGCCGCGGTGCCGCAGGCGAAGCTGGTCGGCGACGGCCGCGCGATCGCCCCGCCCTCGGCGCCGCCGGCGGTCAAGGCGATGATCGAAGCCGCGAACCGGATCCGCCACCGGCCCTACGTCTGGGGCGGCGGCCACCGCAGCTGGAATTCGCGCGGCTACGACTGCTCGGGCTCGGTCAGCTACGTGATGCACGCGGCCGGCCTGCTCGAATGGCCGCTCGACTCGACCGGCTTCATGCGCTGGGGCGGCGGCGGCGCCGGTTCCTGGGTCCGCGTCTACGCCAACAAGGAACACGTCTTCGCGGTGATCGCCGGCCTGCGCTGGGACACCTCCTACAGCGAAGACGGCGACCGCACCGGCCCCGGCTGGAGCGAGCAGATGCGCCCCACCGGCGGCTTCCGCCTGCGCCACCCGCTCGGGCTCTTCAGCGCCACCCCGCTCGCCTAGAAGCGCGCTCCCGATACCGCGGCGACACCGCGGATAACCCCCTCCGCCCCAGCTTTGTACGGCGGTACAAAAGCGCGATACGGCAGCCGCTATTAGGCTCTGTGGCGCTCTTTTCGAGGGACCGAGACTTTCAATCAATCGCGCCGGGAGATCCGAGCGCGCGCTAGTGGGGGAGAACCCGAACCGATGACTCGCATTCGCCAGCAAAACGTGACCGCGGCCCAGTGGAGCTCCAACGGAGGGGCCCTCGGCGCCCAGGACCTGACCATCCCCGAGAACAACCCGTTCGGGCAGAACGTCTTCTCCGTCGCCGTGCAGAAGGACCGGCTCCCGACGGATGTCTTCGAGAAGCTGCAGACGACGCTGGAGGGCGGCGAGGCCCTCGACCCGAGCCTGGCCGACGTGGTCGCCGAGGCGATGAAGGAGTGGGCGCTGGAGAACGGCGCCACCCACTACACCCACATGTTCCAGCCGCTGACCGGCTCGACCGCGGAGAAGCACGACTCCTTCTTCGAGCCTGGCGGCGAAGGCAACGCGATCGCCGAGTTCTCCGGCAAGGAGCTGATCCAGGGCGAGCCCGACGCCTCCTCCTTCCCGACCGGCGGCGTCCGCGCCACCTTCGAGGCCCGCGGCTACACCGCCTGGGACCCGACCAGCCCCGCCTTCATCCTCGAGAACCCGAACGGGGCGCTGCTCTGCATCCCCACCGCCTTCGCCTCCTGGACCGGCGAGGCCCTCGACGCGAAGATCCCGCTGCTGCGCTCGATGGACGCGCTCAGCCGCTCGGCGATCAAGGCGCTGCGGCTGCTCGGCGACGAAGAGAGCCAGCGCGTCTTCACCACCGTCGGCCCCGAGCAGGAGTACTTCCTGATCGACGAGCAGTACTTCTTCGAGCGGCCCGACCTGATCGCGACCGGCCGCACCCTCTTCGGCGCCAAGCCGCCGAAGGGCCACGAGCTCGACGACCACTACTTCGGCTCGATCCCGGAGCGGGTGCTCGCCTTCATGCTCGAGTCCGAGCTGGAGATGCGCAAGCTCGGGATCCCGGTCAAGACCCGCCACAACGAGGTTGCGCCGGCGCAGTACGAGATCGCGCCGATCTTCGAGAACTCCAACGTCGGCTCCGACCACCAGCAGCTACTGATGCAGACGCTCGAGAACGTCGCCCGCCGCTACGGCCTCATCTGCCTCCTGCACGAGAAGCCCTTCGCGGGGGTCAACGGCTCCGGCAAGCACAACAACTGGTCGATGGGGACCGATACCGGCGACAACCTGCTCAACCCGGGCGAGACCCCCTCGGAGAACATCCACTTCCTGTTCTTCTGCACGGCGGTGATCCAGGCGGTCAACAAGCACCAGGGGCTGCTGCGCGCCTCGGTCGCCAACATCGGCCAGGACCACCGCCTGGGTGCCAACGAGGCGCCCCCGGCGATCATCTCGATCTTCCTCGGCGGCGAGCTGGAAAAAGTGTTCGAGGCGATCGCCACCGGCGAAGGGGACCCCAACACGCCGGCCTCCTTCCTCGACCTCGGGGCGCAGGTGCTGCCGCCGCTGCCGCTGCATGGCGGCGACCGCAACCGCACCTCGCCGTTCGCCTTCACCGGCAACAAATTCGAGTTCCGGGCGCTGGGCTCGAGCATGTCGCTGGGCTTCCCGAACACGGTCCTGAACACGATCGCCGCCGAGGCGATCGACGAGCTCGCCGGCAAGCTGGAGGCGAGGCTGGACAGCGGCGTGGAGATGCCGCAGGCCGTGATCGAGATCGTCAAAGAGAGCTACCTGGCCAACAAGCAGGTCTGCTTCGGCGGCGACAACTACTCCGAGGAGTGGCACCAGGAGGCCGAGCGGCGCGGGCTGAAGAACCTGAAAACCACTCCGGACGCGCTGCCGGAGGTGCTGGCCGACAGCACCATCCAGGCGTTCGAGAACTACCACGTCCTCTCCAAGCAGGAGCTCGAGTCCCGCTACGAGGTCTGGGTCGAGCAGTACTGGCTGCGGGCGAACATCGAGGCGGAGACCGCCTTCTCGATCGCGAAGACGATGATCCTGCCGGCGGCCCTGCGCTACCTGGCGCTGATCGGCGAGTCCGGCGTCTCGGCGATCGAGGGCGAGGTCCGCGGCCTCGTCGACGAGCTGGTCGCCGGCCTGGGAGAACTGGAAGCGGCCAACGCCGACCCCGGCCTGGAGGGGCTGGAGATGGCGATCCACGCGCGCGACAAGCAGCTCGGGGCGATGGCCAACGTCCGCGAGGCCGCCGACAAGCTCGAGCGCGTCGTCGCCGACGACCTCTGGCCGCTGCCGAAGTACGAGGAGATGCTGTTCATCAAGTAGGTCGCGTTGTTGCGGGGGTGGGTGGCCCTCTCCAGACACATCTCGCTATGGCTCGATGTTGAGTGTCTGGAGAGAGCCACCCACCCCCGCTTTGCTCGGCAGTTGGTTAGTGGTGGCGGTGACGAAGCAGGGTGAGTGACCTGGTTGCCTTGTAGGGCGACTTGTTGGCTTCGGTGTAGGTGACTTCGAGAGTGACCGTGGCTCTGCCTGTGCGTGCGAGGCGGTGGCGGATCCTCGCGGCGGCGCGGCCGGTCTTGGCCGGACCCACCTTGAGCTGCCACACCCAATAGCCCTTGTCGGCAACCGGGGCGCCGGCGTAGCGCCAGTCGAGACCCTTCGAGACGAGGTCGAGGACGCCGCCGGTTTTCGGCACCTTGACGTTGACGTAGGCGACCCCCCTGCCGAGGCCTCGTTTCACTTTGCCGAGGAAGATCGGCGCCGAGAGGGGCGGCGGCAACGGGACGAACGTCCTCGCGTCGAGCGCGACCCCGCAGGAGGCGAGGTAGAACTCGGTGGTGACCAGCGAGGGATCGACGCCGCTGCCGTCGAGGTTGGCGCGGCCGACTGGGTCGCGGGCGTTCCAGTTCGTCCAGTAGACGTGCGAGCCGTCGACGGCGACCCCGCAGGGGTTGTGCAAGCCGCCGATGAACTCGTCGTCGACGCCGCTGCCGTCGAGGTTGGCGCGGCCGATCGAGGTGCCGTCCCAGTTCGACCAGTAGACGTGCGATCCGTCGACCGCGACCCCGCAGGGACCGGTGGCGCCTTCCACGAACCCCTCTTCGACGTCGCCGCCACCGAGCAGCGCTCGGCCGACCGTGCCCCCCTGGAAGTTGCCCCAGTACAGGTGCCCGCCGTCCACCCCTACCCCGCAGGGGCTGGAGACTCCCGAGATGAAGTTTCGGTCGACGCCGCTGCCGTCGAAGTTGGCGCGGCCGATCGCCATCGCGGCGGTGTCCGCCCAGTAGACGTGGGAGCCGTCGACCGCGACCCCGCAAGGACGCGCAAGGCCGCTGACGAGGGCCTCGTCGATCGTCACCCGTTCGTTGACGAAATCAAGCAGCCCCGTCGGGCTGGATCCGAGGCCGGTGCGGCCGATCGTCCCGCGGCTGGGGTCGGCCCAGTAGAGGTCTCCGCCGCTGACCGCGACGCCGCAGACGTTGCCCAGCTCGGGGACGTTCGCCAAGCCGTAGGGAATCCCGTCGACGAAGACCGAGCCGTCGAGGTTGGCGGCGCCGACGAAGCCGCCGCTGCCCCAGTAGACCGCCGCCTCGGTACGGGGCGACCAGGCGGCGAGGACCGCCAACAGCGAGAGCGCGAGAGCGAGAGCAGCGCGGACAGGCCTCATCGCCCACCCCCCGGCCTGACGATGCGGAAGTGGCGAAGGGCCGGGGTCGGGTCGCGTTCGCCGAACTCGTCGAGCGCGATCGCGGCCACCGCGAAACGGTGTCGGCCGGCGCGCAGGCCGCGGTAGGTGCGCGGCGAGGAGCAGCGCCTGAAGGGGCCGCCGTCGAGCTTGCAGAGGTAGCGCGCTTCGACGCCGCGGGTGGCGGCGAAGAGGATCTTCGCGGTCTTGCCGTGAACCTTGATCGCCTTGCGGATCAGGGTGTCGGGCGGATGGGGGATGCGAGGCGGAGGCGCTTCCCGCAGCCTCAGGTCGAAGGCGCCCCAGTCCCCGCCGGCTCCATCCACCGAGATCGCGTAGGTCTGGCCGGCAAGTGCCTGGAAGGCGGTGCCGGGGGCGCTCCCCAGCGAGCAGCTCGGCTCGATCAGTGCTCCCGCGCCCGGGCCCCCGAGCGAGCCGAGCGCGGTGAGGTCGGCGCCGGCGTAGACGTCGATCACGGGGTGGAAGTCCCCGTGGCAGGGATAGAGCTCGGTCAGGCCGCTGCGCTGGGCGGTCCAGGCGAACCAGACGGATGCGCCGGTGGAGCTGCCGCCGTGGGCGGGCTCCCCGACCTCCCTGCCTGCTCCCTCGGTCGTCCCCAGGGCGAAGGCGTTGCCACCGAGGTCCTTCATCGGAGCCCGAGCGGCGAAGGCGTCGTTCAGTGGGATCGTCGAGTCGTTGTCGAGGGTCAGGGCGAAGCCGCCGCTGCCGCCCCCGGCCTTTGCGTCGACCGCGATCCGGTATTCGGCGCCGCCCACCGCGCGAAACGACAGGTCAGGCGGCCCGCACTGGAACCCGCTGCGATCGACGCCGACCTCCTCGAGCCCCGCCAGCGAGGAACCGCGGTAGACGGCGATCACGGTTTCGAAGCTGCTCGAGCAGTCGACGCGGATCAGCCCCGAGCGCGCCGCGGTCCAGCGGTACCAAACCGATTCGCCGGCGGAGATACCGCCGTGGTCCGGCTCCCCCGCCTCGGAGGTCGCTTCCTCGGTCGTGCCAAAGGCTTCGACGTGGTCCCCGCTCAGCATTTCGGCGGCGGCGAAGTCGTCGTTGGCCGGCGGCGCCGCGACGGCGGCAGCCGGCGAGATCAGCGCTGCCAGCAGGCAGATGAGCAGGAGAGCACCCGGTCGCACACCCCTACTACGCGCCCCCAACGCTTCGTCACGGGAGAAGAATCGCAAATAGCTCAGCCACGCGGCTGGACTCGCATCCGCAGGCCCCCTCGGGGCGAGAGGGTCGGCATCTGGCGGATCGTCACCGTGCGGCCGGGAAGGGACTCGAGGCGGAGGCGCTGCAGCATCTTCGTCGCCACCAGCTTCACCTCGGTCTGGCCGAAGCGCTTGCCGATGCAGATGCGGGAGCCGCCGCCGAAGGGGACGTAGGCCCCGCGCGGCAGAGCCGCCTTGCGCTCGCGGGCGAAGCGCTCGGGGATGAAGGCCTCGGGCTGGGGGAAGACCTCGGGCAGGCGGTGGCTGGCCCAAGAGCAGTAGTTGAGGTAGGCGCCCTTCGGGACCGTGCAGCCGCCGAACTCGAACTCGCGCACGACCCGTCGCGGGCCGATCCAGGCCGGCGGGTAGAGGCGCAGGACCTCGTCGAGGACCATCTCCAGGTAGGGCATCTCCTTTTCCAGCTGCGGCGCGGTCGGCGTCTCCCCCGAAAGCACCCGCTCCTGCTCCTCGTGCAGGCGCCGGGTGGCCTCCGGGTGGCGGGCCAGCTCGTGCAGCATGAAAATCAAGGTCGAGGTCGAGGTGTCGTGGCCGGCGAACATCAGCGTCATCACCTGGTCGCGGATCTCGCGGTCGCTGAATTCCTCGCCGCCGGCGCCGCGAGCGCCGCAGAGGAGGCTGAGGATGTCGCGGCGGCCGGGATCGGGCCGGGCGCGGCGGCGGGCGATCTCGGCGAAGACGATCTCGTCGAGGACCTCGCGCGAGGTGATCAGCTTGCGCCAGGGCGTGCCCGGACCGCGCAGCAGCCGCAGGCCGAAGTCGATCCCGTAGTAGCCGAGCGCGCGCTCGAAGTGGTGGGCCGCGGCGGCGCCCTTGCCGGCCTCGTCGGGGTCGAGCCCGAGCAGCGCCCGCATCGCGATCCGCATCGCCAGGTTGCGCATCCACTCGTAGACGTCGACCACCTCGCCGACCGGGAGGGCGTCGATCGCCCGGTCGGCCTCGATCGTCATCGCCTCGGCGGCGACCGCGACCTGCTCGCGGTGGAAGGCGGGCATCATGATCGCCCGGGCGCGATCGTGGTAATCGTCGTCGACCGTCAGCAGGCCGTCGCCGAGCAGCGGGATCAGGTCGCCGAAGCTCGACTCGCGCCAGTGGAAGTTCTCCGGGTGGCCGACGGTGACGAAGTGGTTCGCCTCCGGGCCGAGCATGAAGACGACCCGCGAGTGCAGCAGGCGCAGGCTGAAGATCGGGCCGTAGCGTTCGTAGGCGTCGAGCAGGAGCGGCAGCGGGTCGTGGGCGATCTGGTGCGTGCGCGTCCAGCTGAAGTCGACGTCGCCGGGCGGGAACCTCCCTCTCCCCCGCCACTCGTCGGCGAGATCGCCGACCACCCGGCGCACCGGGTTCCCGGACATCTCCGGCGGCCGCGCGACCGGCGCCGTGGTGTCGACCGTGGCCATGCCCGGATCGTAACTGGCTACGCAGCCAGTCAGGCGGCGGAGGCGGCGAGCTGACCGCAGGCGGCGTCGATGTCGCGGCCGCGGGTGAGACGGACGGTGGCGGTGATCCGGTGCTCGGCGAGGATCGCTCGGAAGCGCTCGATCCGCTCCGGCGAGGAGCCGTCGTAGCTGCCGGTCGGGTTGTAGGGGATGAGGTTGACCTTGTAGCCGCGCGGGTCGAGCAGCTCGGCCAGCTCGCGGGCGTGCTCGGGGAGGTCGTTGACGCCGTCGAGCATCACGTACTCGACGAAGACCTTGCGGCGGCGGGCGGCGCGGTAGCGCTCGCAGGCGGCCAGCACCTCGGCGATCGGGTAGCGCTCGTTCACCGGCATGATCTGCGAACGCAGGCCGTCGTTGGGAGCGTGCAGGGAGAGGGCGAGGCTGATCGGCATCTCGCAGGCGGCGAGGCGGTCGATCCCCGGCACCCAGCCGACCGTGGAGATCGCGGTGCGGCGGTGGGTGACGCCGAGGTCGGGGAGCAGCCCGCAGGCGCCGAGGACGTTGTCGATGTTCATCGTCGGCTCCCCCATCCCCATGAAGACGACGTGGTCGATCTCCTCGAGGCGACGGAAGTGGAGCGCCTGGTCGAGGATCTCGTCGACGGTGAGGTTGCGCCCGAACTTCATCTGCCCGGTGGCGCAGAAGCTGCAGGTCAGCGGGCAGCCCGACTGCGAGGAGAGGCAGACGGAGCGGCGGCCGTCGCGGTAGCGCATCAGCACCGCCTCGATCGGCCGCCCGTCGGCGGTGTGGAAGAGGGTCTTGACGGTGCCGTCGTCGGACTTCGCCTCGGCGGCGATCGTCAGCGTCGAGAGCGGCACCCCGGCGGCGAGCCGCTCGCGCAGAGTCGCCGGCAGGTTCGTCATCTCCTCGTAGGAGGCCGCCCCGCGCGCCACCCACTCCCACACCTGTGCGGCGCGGTAGGAAGGCTCGCCGGTCTCGGCGAGGGTGGTGGCCAGCAGCTCTCGATCCACCGGCCGAGTGTAGGGACCTACCGCGGGGGGATCGCCGACCTAATCGTGCACCTTTTCCCCACGCTCCAGCATGGCGACGAATTTCCGCAGCCGCCGCTCGCGGGTCTCCGGCTTCTTCGCCTCCTCGAGGCGGTAGACGATCGCGTAGCGGTTGGCGCCGTCGAGGGTGTTGAAGAACTCGGCGGCGGCAGGGTTGGCGTCGAGCTCGCGCCGCAGGTCCGGCGGCACCTTGGCCGATCCCTGACCCTCGTAGGCGGCCTCCCAGCGACCGTCCGCCTTCGCCGCCTCGACCTGGGCGAGGCCCGCCGGCCGCATCCGGCCCGCCTCGATCAGCGCTTCGGCCTTCCCGCGGTTGATCTTCGACCAGCGCCCGCGCGGACGCCGCGGCGTGAAGCGCTGGAGGAAGTGCGTCTCGTCGAGGCCGCGCTTCTGGCTGTCGATCCAGCCGAAGCAGAGGGCCACCTCGAGGGCCTCCGCGTAGGTGACGCTTGGCTCTGACGCCCCTTTCTTCGCGATCTTCAGCCAGACGCCCTCGGCGGACGCGTGGTTCTCCTCCAGCCAACTCTCCAGATCCTTCGGGGTGACGAAGAGGTGGATGGGCAACTCATCGACCATCTTCGCCAAGCCTCCCCCTCACTCGCCTTCGGCTGCGCCAGCAAGCTCTCCCAGCAGGCGGTCTATCGCCCCGCGAGCGTAGGCGAAGACCTGGGGGTCGCCGCTCAACCGGTAGCGCCAGTTGGCGCCCATCACCAGGGAGAAGAGCTCGAAGGCGAAGCGCTCGGGGTCCTCGACGCCGGCGATCCTGGCCTGGCGCTCGAGCTCCCGCAGCCAGGCGTCCAGCGCGGCGGCGATCGCGTCGCGCACCGGGCCGGGCCGGTCGTCGTACTCGGCCGAGGTCGCCGCCCAGAAGCAGCCGCCGGAGTAGTCCTGCAGCTGGTCGAGGTAGCGCTCGGCCATCGCCCGCAGGCGCGGGGCGCCGTCCGGCAACTCCAGGGCCGGCTCGATCACCCGCGCCGTGAAGCGCTCGGCTGCGGCGCCCACCGTCGCCAGCTGCAGCTCCTGCTTGGAGCCGAAATGGCCGAAGAGGCCGCTCTTGCTCATCCGCAGATCGCTCGCCAGCCGGCCGATCGTCAGCCCCTCGAGGCCCTCGGCCGAGGCGAGGTCGACGGCGCGGTCGAGGATCGAGGCCCGCGTGCGGGCTCCCTTGGCAGGCTGAGGATCCCTCTCGGTGACGGGAGTCACAGACATAGGATATAAAAAAGCACGAACGTTCGTTTAGCGGCCGAGAGCCGGCGACAAGAGACACGGAGGAACAAGATGAGCGACTACACGGTGAAGAAGATCGACGAGATGGAGGCGATCTTCCTCGGCGGCTACAAGCGGGCGCGGGCCGAGCTGGGAGTGACGGCCTTCGGGATGCAGGTGATCGACCTGCCGCCGAACTATCCGGACTACCCCGACCACGACCACGCCGAAGAAGGCCAGGAGGAGGTCTTCATGGCGCTCCGCGGCGGCGGCGAGATCGAGATCGAGGGGGAGCGCTTCCCGCTCGACCCCGACCACATGGCGCGGGTCGCGCCGGCGACGAAGCGCAAGGTCTGGCCGGGGCCGGAGGGAATGCGGATTGTGGTGGTCGGCGGCGTCCCCGGCGGCGTCTACGAGCCGCCCGATCGCAGCAAGCTCGGCGAACCGGACCCGATGCGGAGCTGAGCGTCCGCGGATAGGCTGGGGACCTAATGCGGCGCCTCTCGTCCCTGGCCGTCCTTCTTTCCTTCGCCGCCCTGGCAGCGCTTCTGCTGCCGACGGCGGCCCCGGCGCAGACTTCCGACCACGACGAAGACGCGATCGTCGTCGTCAGCGGCGACGTCGACGTTCCCCGCGGCCGCACCGTCGACGGGATCGTCGTCGTCAGCGGCGACGTGAGGCTGGCCGGCCACGTCACCGGCGACGTCGTGCTGATCTCCGGCGACGCCCTCGTCAACGGCAGGATCGACGGCAGCCTCGTCACGATCGGAGGCCAGGCCCGCCTCCTGCCGCGCGCCTTCGTCGCCGGCAACGTCCACTACGCCGACGAGCGACCGATCGTCTCCGGCAGGGCGATCGTCCGCGGCGACGTCTCCAGGGAGGACGGCTTCGATGCCCTGGACCTGCTGCCCTTCATCAGCGTCTTCGTCCTCTGGCTCGGAATCGGGATCTCGATGGCGGCGCTCGGGGCGCTGCTGCTGCTCATCGCCCCCCGCGCCGCCGAGGCGATCTACGAGCGTTCCCGAGAACGGGTCGGGCCGCTGATCGGGATCGGCTTCGCGGTTGCGATCGCGCTCCCGGTCGCCGCCACGATCGCCGCGGTGACCCTGGTCGGCATCCCGCTCGCCTTCGTGATCCTGCTGGCGCTGTTGCCGCTGTCAGCCGTCGCCTACTGCGTCTCGGCCTGGGCGCTGGGCCGGCGCATGGTCGGACCGCCTCGCCACCGCATCCTCGCCTTCCTCGCCGGCCTCGCGGTCCTGCGGGCGGTGGCGCTGGTGCCCGTCCTCGGCTTCCTGGTCGGCCTGGCGGCGGTCATCTTCGGCTTCGGCCTGATCGGCGCCGCTATCGGCGCGGCGCGGAGCCGGGACCGCGAGCCGGGCCCGGCTCCGGCCTGGCGTCAAAGCCCGGGCAGCTGAGCACCGGCAGCCGCGGGTAGCGCGGGTAGTCCGGGTCCTCGCGCGAGCGCTCGCAGAGCGAGAAGACCGAGCCGCGGGTGTTGGGCACGAGGCGCTGGTGGCGGCAGCGGTCGCAGAGGCCGGCAGGAGGACGGGTGGGGGCCATCGCTCGAACCTAGATCATCGCCGCCACCGCAAACTGCGGCCTCGACCGGGGAGAGTCGCGCCTTGCCGACGCCTAGCCTTTGTGGGCGATGCGATCAGCGACTCTCTTCGACGCCGACGCGGCCTCCTACAGCGGGACGGTCGAGGTCGTCGGCGTCATCTACAAGGCCGACGACGACGGCTACGCGGTGCTCGAGGTGCAGGAGGCCGATTCGGGCGAAGGCTTTGCCCTGGTCGGCCCGGTGGCCCACCTCGACGCCGGCGACCGGGCGGAAGTCAGCGGCGAGTGGCAGACCCACAACCGCTACGGCCGCCAGCTGCGGGCGCAGGGGGCGCTGCCGCTGGACCCCGCCGACCGCGAAGGGCAGGTCGCCTACCTGACCTCGCTGCGGCACATCGGCCAGAAGCGGGCCGAGGCCCTCTGCGACGAGTACGGCGAGGGCGTGCTGCAGGCGATCGCCGCCGACCCGCAACGAGTTTTCGGCTCGCTGCGCGGGGTCAGCTCCGACCAGGCCGCGACGGCAACCCAGTCCTGGTTCGCCAGCCGGGCGATCCGCGACCTCCACGTGCAGCTGGCCCCGCACGGGCTGGCGCACCTGGCGGCGCCGATCCACGCCCGCTACGGGGAGCAGTCGATGACGGTCCTGCACGAGGACCCCTACCGGCTGACCGAGGTTCCGGGCGTCGGCTTCGCCCGCGCCGACAAGATCGCCCTCGCCGCCGACGTCCCGCCCGAGTCGAGCCGCCGCGCCCAGGCGGCGGCGCTGTACACGCTGATCGAGGCCGAGAGCCAGGGGAACAGCTACCTGCCGCTGGAGGAGCTGACCCGCCGCACCGGTCGGTTGATCGACCTTGCCGCCGACCCCGACGTGCTCGCGCAGGCGCCGGGACTTGTCGAGGAGGAAAGCCGGATCTACCGCGCCGGGACGCTGGAGAGCGAGCGGGCGGTGGCGGCGACCCTGGCGACCCGGCTCGCCGCCCCGCCCCACCTCGACCACGATCCGGGCGAGGAGCCCCGCGACGACCTCACCGACGAGCAGTGGGCGGCGGTGCGGGCGGCGTTCGGAGCGCGGATCTCGGTCCTCACCGGCGGCCCCGGCGTCGGCAAGACCAAGTGCACGAAGGAGATCGTCGCCGAGGCCGAAGCGGCGAACGCCACCATCGCCCTCTGCGCCCCGACCGGGCGGGCGGCGCGGCGGCTGGAGGAAGCGACCGGTCACGAGGCGATGACGATCCACCGCCTGCTCGAGTGGATGCCGGGGCGGGAGCCGGCCTACCGCCCCGGAAAGCCGCTGCCGGCCGAGCTGGTGATCGTCGACGAGTCCTCGATGCTGAACCTGCGCCTGATAGAGGTCCTGCTCGACGGGCTCGCCGAGAGCACCCACGTCGTCTTCGTCGGCGACGCCGACCAACTGCCGCCGATCGGCGCCGGCAAGCCGTTCGAGGACCTGATCGCCTCCGAGGCGCCTCCCGTGGTGAGGCTGACCCAGATCTTCCGCCAGGCGGCGCGCTCGATGATCACCACCGCCGCCCACGAGATCAACCACGGCCGCCCCCCCCACCTCGATCCCGGCCCCGACCAGGACCACGACTTCTTCTTCGTCGAGCGAGCGACGGCGGAGCGGGCGCTGGAGACGGTGGTCGAGGTGGTGGCCGAGCGCGCCCCCGGCAAATTCGCCGTCGACCCGATCCGCGAGGTGCAGGTGCTGGCGCCGATGTACCGGGGGCCGGCCGGGATCGACGCGCTCAACGAGCGGCTGCAGGCAGAGCTGAACCCGGACGGGAAGCCGGCCTTGAGCGAACGCTTCCGGATCGGCGACCGCCTGATCCAGACCCGCAACTCGCATGAGCTGGGGTTGATGAACGGCTCGATCGTCTTCCTCCGAGCCGACGACCCCGACGAGGAGACGATCGTCGTCGACACCGACGACGGCGGCAGCCTCGTCATCCCCTACGGGGAGACCGGGACCCTGCGGCTCGCCTACGCGATCTCGGTCCACAAGGCGCAGGGCTGCGAGGTGCCGGTCGTAGTCGGGGTCTGCCACCGCTCCCACGCGCGGATGCTGAACCGGCCGCTCCTCTACACCGCGATCACCCGCGCCCGCAACAGCTGCGTGCTGGTCGGCGACCACGCCTCCCTGGTCTCGGCTGTGCGGCGGGACGACAGCGGCGGCCGCCACTCCGGGCTCGCCGAGCGGCTGCGGGCAGGCCGCTGAGCTGCATCTAGCCTAGGTCGATGGAGAGGAACCGGAACCGCCTGCCCTGGGCGGAGATCGGGGTGACGCTGGCGGGACTCGGCCTGATGGCGCTCGTCGTCGTCCTCGTCGACCCCCTGCGCGACTCGGTGGCAGCGGCCCTGCAAGGAGATCACGACGAGGTCCGCGACCAGATCGACGAGCTCGGGGCCTGGGGGCCGCTGCTGATCATCGCCCTCGCCGTCCTCCACGCGATCGTCTTCTACCCGGCCGAGATCGTCGACGCCGCCGCCGGCTTCGCCTACGGCTTCTTCCCGGCGCTGCTGCTGGTGATGGTCGGCTGGCTGCTGAACGGGCTCGTCTGCTGGGCGATCGGGCAGTCGATCGCCCGGCCCCTGCTCGATCGCTGGTTCGGCGCCAAGCGCTTCGAGCGGGTCGAGGAAGCGATCGAGCGCGGCGGCGCGACGCTGCTGATCGCGATGCGGCTGATCCCGATCTTGCCCTTCAGCATCGTCTCCTACGCGGCCGGGGCGGCGCGGGTGCCGCTGCCGCGCTTCCTCTGGACGACCGCGGTCGGCTACCTGCCGATCACCGCGATCTCGGTCTACTTCGGCACCAGGCTCGAAGACCTCTCGCTCACCGACCCGCTGGTGCTCGCCACCGGCCTCGCCCTGCTGGCGCTGCTGGGGGCGGTGCACTGGGCGATGCGGCGGCAGGGTCGGGGCAGCTCGGCCTGAGCCCTCAGCCGACGGGCCGGACGCGGAAGCGGAAGACGGCGGGGGTCGGGTCGGCCACGCCCGTCGGGCCCTGCGCCTTGACCTCGAGGACGTGGCGGCCGCTGCCGTAGCGGCGGACGAAGCGGCTCGCGCAGGGGCGATAGAGACGGCGGTCGACCCTGCAGAGGAAGGCGGCCCCCGCCAGGTCAGAGCCGAAGCGGAAGACGAGGCGGACGCTGCGGGCGCGGGCATGGACCACGGCCTTCGGGTGCCGGAGAAGCGCCGTGCTCGGGGCCGAGGGGCGCGGCGCGGGAGCCGGGTTGGGGGGAGGAGAAGGCTGGGCCGGCGGCGCCTGGGTCGTCGCCGCACCGCTGAGGGTTTCCAGCGCCGGCGCCGGTTCGCTCGGCCCGTCGCCGCCCTCGAGCGGGCCGGGGAGGCTGGCGATCGCGGCGAAGGCGTCGACCCGCCCGGCGCCGGCCGCATCGGCCGGAAAGCCGCCGACGGGCGCCGCGGTCTCCTCCAGCGTGGCCCGCACCTGCTGCGCCGGCAAGGTCGGTTTCGCCTGCCGCACCAGGGCCGCGACGGCGGCCGCGTGGGGCGCTGCCGCCGAGGTGCCGCAGAAGCGCCACCTTCCCGCCGAGGAAAAAGCGAAGAAGGTCGTGACGCCGCAGTCGGTGGCGGCCAGGTCGGGCTTCGGGATGACTGCGGGCGTCACGAGCGGGGCCGCCGGAGCCGGCCCTTCGACCGGGCCGAAGAGGTGGGTGACGGGACCGCGGGAGGAGTAGCGCTCGATCCTGGCGCTGTCGCCGTAGGGGACGGCGGCGACCGCGATCGCGCTCTCGGCCCCAGCGTGGCCGAAGACCGCCGGCCCGACGACGTCTCCGTCGCTCGATTTCGGGTACTCCGTCGCGCTCACCCCGCCCCCGTTCTGGAGGAGGATGAACTTCAGCCGGGGGCTGGCACCGAGGCGGCGGTTGATCGCCAGCTGCACGTTCTGCGAGCTGGCACTGCCGTTTTCCCAAGCGACGATCTCGACCGGCCGCTGGGTCCCGCCGATGTTGGCTTCGGTCGACTTCGCCAGGACTTTGCCGCCGCCGCTGGAGAGCAGATAGGCGTCGAGGTTGGTCCCGACCCCGTTCCACGGTTCCGCCCACTGCAGGTCGAGGATCAGGGTTTCATGAGCTTCGACCGTGATCCCGAAGGTGTCGTCGCTGCCAGGGCCGGGGTCGAAGTCCATGCACTGCGAGCCGCTGGCCACGGCGGTCGGGCAGCCGCCGGAGTCGCGGAAGGCCGGTGCTTCCCAGGAGGCGATCCGATTGCCGCTCGAGTCGAAGAGGTTGTCGTTGCCGACGGCGCTGAAGTAGCTGACGCCAGCGTCGACGACGTTGTCGACGGCGACCGCGACCGGGCCGTCTTGGAAGAAGGGCTCTTCGAACCAGGCGACGTCGTCGACGATGACGCCGGCCCCCGCCCCGCCTTCCGAGGCCGGCCGGGCCAGCGCTTCGATGTTCTCGGCGAAGGATTCTTCGCTTTCGAAGGCGGTGGCGAAGGCGAGGTTCGCGTGCGGCGCCAGGTCGTGGACGATCTGCAGCATCGCCCGGCCCTCGTCGCCGCCGTCGGCGGGACCCTCGGCGAGGACGTCGACCGGGAGCTGCTGCCCGGAGCAGGTACCGGACGGCCCGGGGAGGTCGCCGGAGAGGACGTCGTCGGCCGCCCCGGTGGGGTCGGCTTCGGCGCTGTCGTAGGAGTCGGAGAGGACGCCGATCGTCTGCCCTTGCCCCCGCAGCTCGAAGGCGGAGCGGGCCTGATCGACCTGGAGCTGGGCGAGGCCCTCGGAGATGGCGGCGCCGCCTTCGCACTGCCCTTCCGGGGTGAAGCTGACCGGCGCCCGCACCTGCCAGACGGCGCTGACGCCGGGGACGGCGGCCACTTCGGGAAGGCGCGAGGGGGCGACGGAGAGCGTCGCCGTCTGGGTCTCGACGCCGGCGCTGACGATCCGCGCCCCCGCCTGGCGCAGCCCGGCGAAGGCGGGCACGACCCCGTCGGGGACGCGGGCGGTGACCAGCACGCGACCGCCGTCGCGGACGAGGCTGCCGGGCCCGTGGAGCGGAAGGCCGAGCCGATCGGCCTGGCCGGCGAGGGGCTTGGCGGCAACCGCCGGCAGCGCCAGTTCCTCCAGCGGAGGCGAGAGCGGGCTGGCAGCGTCAGCGGCCGCGGGAGCGGCGGGCAGAGCTGCGTATGCGACCGCGAAGACCAGGGCCAGGCGACCGACTGCGGAACTCGAGGACCTCACTCATCTCTGTATCGGCACGAACGAAAGCGAGTAAAGCCCTCATTTGGCACGGCAGCGGGGAGTGATCCTGCTACGGTCCCCTGCGTTAGGGCCGGTGATTACCGGCGAAAGTTGTGCGTAGCGCTCGCAGTCGTTGCTTCATCGCATCCTCCGCGTTCGCAGCACATGAAGTGGAGGCAATGCATGCCGACTGGAACTGTCAAGTGGTTCAGCGACGACAAGGGCTACGGGTTCATCACGCCCGACGACGGCTCGAAGGACGTCTTCGTACATCACAGCGCCATCCTGGGTGAGGGCTTCAAGTCCCTGACCGAGGGCGCCAAAGTGAGCTACGAGTCCGAAGAAGGCCCCAAGGGCCCGGCCGCGGCGAGCGTTCAGCAGCAGTAGTCGCTAAACGCTTCCAGTAGTGCGAAGCCCGCCTCCTGAGGCGGGCTTCTTTCTGGTCGGAGCCGAGTCGGCTCGTCCCCTACCCTCCCAACTCGCCATGAGCAACGAACGAAAAGACCTGCGCAACATCGCCATTATCGCCCACGTCGACCACGGGAAGACGACGCTGGTCGACGCGATGCTCTGGCAGACCGGGACCTTCCGCAAGGGCCAGGACGTCGCCGAGCGGGTGATGGACTCGATGGACCTCGAGAAGGAGAAGGGGATCACGATCCTCGCCAAGAACACCGCGGTCACCTATGGCGAGACGAAGCTGAACATCGTCGACACGCCGGGCCACGCTGACTTCGGGGGCGAGGTCGAGCGGGCGCTGACGATGGTTGACGGGGCGCTGCTGCTGGTCGACGCCAGCGAGGGGCCGCTGCCGCAGACCCGGTTCGTCCTGCGCAAGGCGCTGGAGCGGAAGCTGCCGATCATCCTCGTCGTCAACAAGGTCGACCGGCCGGACGCGCGAATCGCCGAGGTCGTCGACGAGGTCTACGAGCTCTTCATGGACCTCGACGCCGACTCCGAGCAGATCGACTTCCCGATCGTCTACACGAACGCCAAGGACGGCTGGGCCGCGCTGGAGGAGGGCGTCGAGGGCGAGGACCTGAAGCCGCTGCTGGAGCTGATGCTGGAGAAGATCCCGGCGCCGACCTACGACGAGGGGGTGCCACTGCAAGCGCACGTGACCAACCTCGACGCCTCCCCCTACGTCGGGCGGCTGGCGATCTGTCGCGTCCACCAGGGTTCGATCCGCTCCGGGCAGCAGATCGCCTGGTGCCGGGCCGACGGCAGCGTCCAGCGGGCCGCCGTCTCCGAGCTCTACGTCACCCAGGGACTGGAACGGGTCGCCGCCGAGGAAGCCGGCCCGGGCGAAATCATCGCTGTCGCCGGGATCGAAGAGGTGACGATCGGCGAGACGCTGGCCGACCCCGAGAACCCACAGCCCCTGCCGGTGATCACGGTCGACGAGCCCTCGCTCTCGGTCGTGATCGGGATCAACACCTCGCCGCTGGCCGGGACCCAGGGGGGCGACAAGCTGACCGCCCGCCAGATCCTCTCCCGCCTCGACGCCGAGCTGGTCGGCAACGTCTCGCTGCGGGTCAAGGAGACCGAACGGCCGGACGCCTGGGAGGTGCAGGGGCGCGGCGAGCTGCAGCTGGTCGTGCTGCTGGAGATCATGCGGCGCGAGGGCTACGAGCTGACCGCCGGGCAGCCGCAGGTGGTGACGCGGGAGATCGAAGGCAAGACCCACGAGCCCGTCGAGCGCCTGGCGATCGACGTCCCGGAGGAGCACGTCGGCGACGTCACCCAGATGCTGGCCGGCCGCAAGGGGCGGATGGAGCAGATGGTCAACCACTCGACCGGCTGGGTGCGGATGGAGTACCTGGTGCCGGCTCGCGGCCTGATCGGCTTCCGCACCGAGTTCCTCACGGTGACCCGCGGCAGCGGCCTCATGCACCACGTCTTCGACCGCTGGGAGCCGTGGGCGGGGGAGCTGCGCACGCGCCAGACGGGCTCGCTTGTCGCCGACCGCCGAGGCCAGACCGCCGGCTACTCGCTGATGAGCCTGCAGGACCGCGGCCGGCTCTTCGTCGGCTCCGGCGAGGAGGTCTACGAAGGGATGATCGTCGGCGAGAACTCCCGCTTGGAGGACCTCGACGTCAACCCGACCAAGGCCAAACAGCAGACCAACATGCGCGCTGCCAGCGCCGACGTGCTCGAGCGGCTGGCGCCGCCCGTGCGGCTCTCCCTGGAAGCGTCCGTAGAGTTCGTGCGCGAGGACGAGTGCGTCGAAATCACCCCCGAAGCGATCCGCCTGCGCAAGGTCGAGCTCGACAAAATCAAGCGGCTGAAGAGCTCGAAGCAGCGGGCCAAGGCTCCCGCGCGCTGAGCAGCCGAGCGACCCGGCGGATCACCTTCTCCGGTTCGCGCTGCAGCCGCGGCCCGGTGACCCGGATCGAGTGGATCCCTACCAGCAGCAGGTCCTCCTGTCGCTTGCGATCGCGCTCGAAGGCCGCTCGGGTGCCGTGGGTCTCGAAGACGTCGAGTTCGACCGCGAACCGGTGCTCCGGCCAGTAGCAGTCGAGCTCGAAGCCATGCTCGAAGTAGTTCGTGCGCGGTCGCGGGAGGCCGGCGGCAAGGACGAGTTCCAAGAACCGCTTCTCTAGGCTCGAGCGCGTGAAGCTCGTGGGTGCGTAAAGCGCGATTGCCGTCCGCAGCCTCTTGTGCCCGTGATGCCCCACCGTCCGCGCCAGCAGCTCTTCCACCGCCCGCAGGTCGAAGAGGCCACGTTCTTCGCTGTGCTCGACGAGCCTCTCCAGCTGCTCGTATCTCACCGCTGCGGCCAGGTCCAGCAGCGTCCGCGGCACTGCGGTGACCGGTATCCCCTCATTCATGGCTCGATCGACCTCCATCAACCGCCGCGCCCGGTGGATCCTCACCGGCAACCGCGGCCGCCGCGCCACCGGCCCGGTGACGTGAAACGGAGCCGGCTCCCACCGCGCCAGCCCGTGCAGCCAGGCCGCCGAGTGATGACTCAAAACCGCTCCCGGCCCACAAGCGAACACCGCCGCGAAGCACCGCCCGTGAGGCGACAAGTTGGTATGCCCCACCGCATAGACGCTGCGGTCGATCGGATGTATGTAGCCAGAGGCGGCAGCTCGCGCCACCGCAGAACGCGAATAACCGATGTCCCTCAACTGCTCTATCGACACGACCCCGTGCTGGCGAGTCGCAACCGCTGCCAGAGCCCGGAACCGTCTGTCCCTCGCCGGGTGTGGTTGAGCTTCGTTCCGCATAGCGAGTCAAAGCTCAACCACACCCCTATCTCTCCCCCCTTCCGTCCTGCTGTTCGTCCTGAGATCCCGCTCCGTGCGCACAAAAAAGCCGCCGGCCCTAAGACCGGCGGCTTGGTGAAGCGGTGAGGCTTGGGAGCTAGACCGTTGCGGCGGCTTGCTCGGACTGGCTCTGCTCGGAGGCCTGGGCCTTGGCGTCAGGCGCCGGGGTGCTTTCCTGGCGGGGGAGCAGGACTTCTTTGGCGATCACGAGGCGCTGGATCTGGCTGGTGCCCTCGTAGAGCTGCATGATCTTCGAGTCCCGCATCAGTTTCTCAACCGGGTACTCCTTGATGAAGCCGTAGCCGCCGTAGACCTGGACGGCGTCGGTGGTGACCTCCATCGCCGAGTCGGCGGCGAAGCGCTTCGCCATCGAGGAGACCTTCGAGTTGCGGACGCCCTGATCGAGCAGGAAGGCCGAGTTCCAGGTCAGCAGGCGAGCGGCCTCGACCTTGGTCGCCATGTCGGCGATCATGAACTGGATCGCCTGGTGCATCGCGATCGGGACGCCGAACTGGACTCGTTCTTTCGAGTAGTCCGTGGCGTATTCGAGCGCGGCGCGGGCGATTCCGACGGCCATCGCCGAGACGCCGGGACGGGTCCGGTCGAGGGTCATCATCGCCAGTTTGAACCCCTTGTTTTCCTCGCCGAGAAGGTTCTCGGCCGGGACCTCGACTTCGTCGAAGGAGATGGTCGCGGTGTTGGAGGCCCGCTGACCCATCTTGTCCTCCTTCTTGTCAACGGAGACCCCGGGGAGGTCGGCGTCGACGACGAAGGCGCTGATGCCGCGATGGCCGGCCTCGGGGTCGGTCTTGGCGAAGACCGTGAAGTAGTCGGCGTAGGTGCCGTTGGTGATGAAGCACTTGGAGCCGCTGAGGACGTACTTGTCGCCGTTCTTCACGGCCTTGGTCTTCATCCCGGAGACGTCGGAGCCGGCGTCGGGCTCGGTGAGGCCGAAGGAGCAGAGCTTGGGGGCTTCGGAGAGCATCCCCAGGTACTTCTTCTTCGTCTCCTCGGAGCCGCCGAGCGTGATCGGGGCCGAGGCGAGGCCGTTGGCGGCCAGCGAGGTGCCGATCCCGGAGCAGCCCCAGCCGAACTCCTCCTCGATCAGGCAGCCGGAGAGGTAGTCGAGGCCGGGACCGCCGTAGGCCTCGGGGATGTGGGTGTTCATCAACCCGACCTCCCAGGCCTTCTCGATCACGTCCTGCGGCCAGGTGCCGTCCTTGTCGTACTCCCATGCGACGGTGCGCATGTCTTTCTCGGCGAAGCTGTGAGCCAGCTCGCGCAGGTCCTTCTGCTCGTCGGTGAGGGTGAAGTCGACCACCGGTCGGCGCTCCTTTTCTCGGGTTCTTGAAGTCTGCGGGAGCGCCGCCGGGGAAGGAGGCTGACGTTCCACCGATTGACTGGTCAGTCAACCGGCCTTCAAGGTTACCGGACGGAGCCCGCGAGATGGCCGGTTTACCCTTTTCCGATGGACTTTCCGCTGGCTCTCTCGGCTCTGCAGAAGGGAATCGCGCTGCTCGCCTTCACCGGGCTGGCGGCGCCGCTGGTCGGCCTGCTGCTGAAGCGGGTGAGCGGCGGCTGGGAGACGATGGGCGGCGGGCCCTTCGCGATCCTCGACCAGCGCCCGCCGCGCACCGGCGCCGGGGGCGCCCCGCCGGCGGTCGATCCCGCGATCCAGGCGGCCGAGGTGCGGCAGATGCTGGAGGCGAAATCCGAGCGCCGGCGACAACGCGGCGAGGAGCCGCTCGACGTCGAGGCAGAGGCCGAGCGGCTGCTCGCGGCGGCCGAGCAGCCGCGCGGCGAGGAGGCGATGGACGCCGAGCTGCGGGCCGAGGTGCGGCAGCTCGTCGTCGCCCGCAACGAACGGAGGCTGCGCGAAGGCCGGGAGCCGCTCGACGTCGAGGCGGAGGTCGAAAAGCAACTGGCCGATCTCATAGGATCGCCTTGATGGCCGGGCCGCAGGAGAACGTCTACGAGGTCGAGGAGATGCTCAACCAGCCGGGGACCTACTTCAACCCGCAGACCGAGGTGGTCGTGATCGTCGACGACTCCGCCTCGGTCGATCAGGAGGTCTTCGACAACCTCGAGGGCCACGAAGGATCGGAGTGGGTCCGGGTCTCCGACGACGTTCCGGTCGACGAGGACGGGCGCGACCGCGCCCTCGAGAGCTTCGAGACCAGCAGCCAGGGCGAGGCGCTCGGCGCCGACGTCCTCGAAAAAACCGACGACGACCTCGAAGAAGAAGAGGAACGCCCCGAACCCGAACCCGACCCCGATCCGGAGGAGTAGCGGTGCTCGCCGAGGGGGACAAGGCTCCGAGCTTCAGCCTGCCCGATCAGAACGGGGAGAAGGTGAAGCTGTCCGACCTCAAGGGACAGACGGTCGTCCTCTACTTCTATCCGAAGGCCAACACCTCCGGCTGCACCACCCAGGCCTGCGGGGTCCGCGACCGCCGCGCCGACTACGAGGCCGCCGGGGCGCGGGTGATCGGGATCTCGCCCGACGAGGTCAAGGACGTCGACAAGTTCGCCGGCAAATACGACCTCGACTTCACCCTGCTCGCCGACGCCGACCACGCGGTCGCCGAGAAGTACGGGACCTGGGTCGAGAAGTCGATGTACGGGCGCAAGTACATGGGCGTCCAGCGCGCGACCTTCATCATCGATCCGAAGGGGAAGATCGCCAGGGTCTTCCCGAAAGTTCAGCCGAAAAAGCACGACGAATTGGTCCTCGCCGCCTTGGCCGAACTGGCCACCTCCTAACACCTACATGTCAGGCACTTCAGGCCCCTTATCTCCATCGAGTCTCACGGCGACCCCGTTCTCCCAAAGGGTCGAGAAGTAGGAGCGGAATCCGCTCGCAAGCTCGGAAAGGTTCGATGGGATCACGTATTGCGTGGATTCAGTCCCTCGTTTACTAGGCAGATATGAATTCACGTACACCGTTTTGTGATCGACAATCATCAGGCGCCAGACGGGATCACTCGAGGTGAGGCGCACCGAGATATCTGCGCCGATGGTTTGGCGATAGGTGCTCAATCGGTGCAAGGTCGCGAATAGCGTCAGTCTCCAAGCCTCTGGCGGCTCTTCCTCCTCCTCGGCTCTTCGCTCGAACGCGTCACACGCTGGGTGCAAGAGCAAAAACCGGAAGGCGATTTCAGTTTCGGCCGACATCCTAAGTGCGTCACGAAAAGAGTCAGTTCCGACCGACCCGCCCGCGGTGATTCCACAGAAGTCGACCCCGGATTTGGCAGTCGCAGAAATCCGGCTCAGCCCTTGGATCGCCTGCGGCGGGAGGGCTACGAGCTCGACTGAGTCCTTGGAGGGCTTGGCGGAACCGGCACCCTCGTCTGAATCGACGCCGGAGCGCTCGGAAACGAACCGGCTGGCGAGGAGGTCAGCGGCGTGCGGCGACCCCGAATATCGAGTGAATGCTTCGAGTGCCGGCACCAGCCGGTTCTTCGGCGTGGTCTTGCTCGCATTCAAGCCGGCCTTTTGAAGCTCCGTTGCGATCCTCGCGAACCGCTCCTCTTGTTGGCCCTCACCGAAGAAAAATCCCTTCAAGAGAATCTGGTTTGCCCTGCCGAGGTGCACCTGGCTAGCGGTGACCTCATGGAGTAGAAAGACGATCGCCTTTGGCCTGTCGACAACGGCAATCTGCTCCAGGATTGGAGGAAGAGGTGGGTTGGTACCGACTTCGCTGATGCGGTCCTCGGTCAGCGGCTGGCTTCGCTTGGTCATCAGCCCGCGCAAATACTTGACCGTCATATGAAGTGTGGATATCTGCATAGAGATAGGGATGCAGAACCCTATATCTAGTTCAGACTGCTGCACTGATTTAGATGGTCCAGATCCAGTTCTGCAGCTGGGAACAGATGGCCTAGGTTGCGCCGAGCACCGACACCACATCCCGATGGGAGGCCACATGAACACAGCAACTCTTCGACGCCGCCCCGATCAAGAGGATCACGAGGACCGATGGGCAGTTGAGATCGACACTCCTCATTGGCTACAGCTTCCACCTAGTCGAGTAACCGACCTTGGGGCTCCAGCCGAGGCTCCCGATCAGGAGCGACCCTGCTCACAAGACGAGTCAGCACTGAGCAGCGAAACTTCGAATCTACTTTGAGCAGGACAACGGAGCCGTCGATCAGGCGCTGACGATCACCGCAACGATGAACGCGGTGTAGAGCAGGAACCAGCCGATCACCGCCGGCAGTTTGAAACGCCTGGCCAGGTGCAGGCTCTCGTAGGCGAGGAGGCCGCCGGCGAGACCGAGGCCGATCGAGAGGATCGCGGTCCAGCTCAGATCCCAGTCGGTGAAGATCAGGCCGATCCCGACGGGGATCATCGACTGGAAGACCATCGCCCCGGTGATGTTGCCGAGCGCCAGCGCGTCCTTGCCTTCGCGGACCCAGAAGAAGCTGTTCACCTTCTCCGGCAGCTCGGTCGCCAGCGGCGCCAGGATCAGCGCCAGCACCAGCGCCTCGACCCCGACGTCCTCGGCGATGTGGAGCAGCTCCTCGACGAAGAGGTGGGCGCCGCCGACCATCGCCCCCAGCCCGACGAGCAGCTGGATCACGCAGAGGGCCAGGGCCGGGTCTTCGCGCCGTTCGGCGCGCCGCTCGAAGATCAGCGGGTTGAGCGAGTCTTCGCTCTGGACCTCTCCCCCGCCCCTCAGGGTCAGGCGGATGTAGAAGACGTAGGCGAGGAGGAAGACGATCCCCACCGCGACCCGAACCGGCGCCGGCGGCCCCCAAGACAGGGCTCCCGCAAGGGCGAAGAGGACGAGGAAGAAGACCAGGTCCCGCTCCAGGGTCGGCCGGTGGACGTTGAGCTGCAGGCCCTGGTCCCGTTTCTCGCGGTAGAGGTAGGCGAAGAGGCCGACCAGGCCCATCGCCAGGGTGGCGAGCAGGAACGGCGCGCCGACGATCGCCCCGATCGCGACGTCTTCGGAGCCCTCCTCGACGCCGAGCAGGGCGACGATCGCGATCAGCGTCTCCGGCATCGCCGTCCCGACCGCGGCGAGGATGCTGCCCACCGCCCCGACCCCGACCTCGAGCCGGTGGCCGATCCACTCGACGGCGTTGGTGAAGATCAGCGCCCCGGTGAGGACGATCGCGAAGCTGACGAGGAGAAGGACCGCTTCCATCAACGGAGCCTACTGAGCGCGGCTGGCAAGGACGCAGGGAGCGTGGCGTGCCCTGCACGCGAGCGACCGAGGACGCCGCCAGGCGCGCTCAGGCGAAGTAGAAGGCCAGGCCGAAGACGAAGTAGACCGCAAGGAGCTGCACGCCCTCGAACCAGGTCGACTCGCCGTCGGCGGTGACGTGGTTGCCGACCAGGATCGCCAGCAGGATCGCCCCCAGCTCGAAGCCGTTGAAGACCAGGGCCAGCGGATAGGGGCCGATGAAGAAGGAGGCGATCACCAGCACCGGGGCGACGAAGAGGGCGATCTGGGCGCTGGAGCCGATCGCGATGTTGACCGCCAGGTCCATCTTGTCCTTCATCGCGACGAGGACCGCGACCCAGTGCTCGGCTGCGTTGCCGACGATCGCGACGACGATCACGCCGATGAAGAACTCCGACAGCCCGACCGACTCGGAGGCCTCGGTGATCGAGCCGACCAGGACCTCCGACATGATGCCGACGAGGACGCCGGCGATCGCCAGCGCGATCACCGAGGTGCGGGTCGACCAGCCCCAGGTGTCTTCCTCCTCGTACTCGGGGTTGAAGAGGTCGCGGTGGGTCTTCAACGAGAAGAAGAGCCCGATCACGTAGGTGATCATGAGCACGACCGCGACCGCGAGCGAGAGGTGCTCGACCGTGCCGCCGTAGTGGATCGCCTCGGCGCCGGGCGCGGGCAGGCCCTTGCCCTCGACCAGCTCGAAGATCGCCGGCATGATCAGCGCCGCGCTCGCCAGCATCAGCATCGTCGTCTGAATGCTGGCGCTGGTGCGGCTGAAGTGCTGTCTCTCGCGCCCGAGGCCGCCGGCCAGCATCGCCGCGCCGAGGACGAGGAGCATGTTGCCGACGATCGAGCCGACGATCGAGGCCTTGACCACCTCCTGCAGCCCCTGGGAGAGGGCGAAGAGGGCGATGATCAGCTCCGGCGCGTTGCCGAAGGTGACGTTGAGCAGGCCGCCGATCCCCGGCCCCGAGCGCGCCGCCAGCTCCTCGGTGGCGCGCCCCATCAGCGCCGCCGTCGGGATGATCCCCAGCGCCGAGGCGGCGAAGACGACCGTCGCCGGGGCGTGGATCAGCTCGAGGACGACCGCAACCGGGATCAGCGGCGTCAGCAGGTAGGGCCAGCCCATCGGCGTCCTGAAAAAGGACGCGTCAAGGCTGGGCCTTCCCTCACCCACGATCTCGTGCGGTAGGGGCTATTTCAGGCTCGCGCACTTCTGCAGTTCGGCGGTGGTCTGAGCTTCCCGAAAGCATTCCGCCCTTTCGCTGGCCGAGCCCGAGCCGCCCGAGCCGCTCAGTCCTTCGAGCAGGCCGCCGAGGCCTTCCTGGCTGCTTTCCAGCAGCTCCAGAGGGTTGACCTTGAGCTTCTTGAACAGCGCTTCCAGCGGCTTCGCGCCGGAGGGCTCGTCGAAGCTCTGCTCTTCGTTCACCCCGGAGAGGGTCAGTTCCATTTCCAGGTCGACTTTTTCGTTCTTCGCTTCCGGCGGCTGGATCGTCAGTTCCACCGCCATCTTGCGGACGATGTCGTCGTCGCCGACGTAGAGGTCGACGTGGGCCTTCTTGATCGCCTTGGAGAGTTCGCCCTTGGCTTCTTCCAGTTCGCCGATCGGCAGCGGGCCGGCGGCTTCGAGCTGGGAGCTGCAGGCCGGGTCTTCGGTCAGCTGGATCAGCGCGTCGACCCCCCCTTGGACGTTGAGGTCGCCGCTGAGCTTGGTCGTCGAGGTCCCGTCGACGTCGGCGTCGCCTTCGTTGGAGAGCTGCTCGGCGAACTGGCTGAACCTGATTCCTTCCGCCGCCTTCTGGCAGGCGGTGACGTCCGCTTCGCCTTCCTGCTGCTGGGACTGTTCCAGCGTCGACTTGAGGAACCCGAAGGTGGTCGGGTCGACTTCGTAGGCCTCGCCTTCGTATTCGACGAAGCCGTGGTCGGTGAGCAGCGTCAGGCCGCCTTCGAAGTCGAGGTCTTCGCCGCCGGCGGAGCCGCTCACGTCAGCCTTGATCGCCACCTGGGGCAGTTCGCCCTTGGCGCCGGCTTCGAACGGGCCGGAGAGGCTGACTTCGACTTCGCCGCCTTCCTCGCCTTCCGCGGTGGCATTCAGCGCCATCTCGAGCTCGCCGCTTTCGACCCCTTCCAAGCTGGCGTTTTCGAGGACCTTCTGCGGGTCTTCGCCGCTGCTGCCGGTGCTGTCGCTGCTGCTTCCGCAGGCGACGAAGACGGCCGCGACCGCGGCGAGGACGGCGAACGGCGCAAGAATTCGGAAACGGGTCAAGAGATGGGGCTCCTCGTGCTCGAGAACAGGACCGGGGCGGGAGTTTACGGCGGGGGCGGCGGATCCTGCCCCGCGCGCCGCATCCCGCGCTCGATTTGCTCGTTGACGACCCGGATCACCTCCACCCGGGCAAACCGCTTCGACTCCGCCGCGACCACCCGCCAGGGCGCGTTCTCGCAGTCGGTCCGCTCCAGCATCTCCTCCACCGCCGCCTCGTACTGCGGCCTTTTCTCGCGGTTGCGCCAGTCCTCGTCGGTCAGCTTCCACGACTTCAGCGGGTTCCCGGCGCGGGCTTCGAACCGCTTCAGCTGCTCCTCGGGCGAGGTGTGGAGCCAGAGCTTGACGATGATCGCGCCCTCGTCGGCGAGCGTGCGCTCGAAATCTTTGATCTCCCCGTAGGCGCGGCCCCACTGTTCCTCGCGGGCAAAGCCCTCGACCCGCTCGACCAGCACGCGGCCGTACCAGGAGCGGTCGAAGACGGTCATCCCGCCCCACCCCGGCAGCGCCGGCCAGAAGCGGCCGAGGAAGTGGTGGCGCTTCTCGTCCTCGGTGGGGGCGGCGAACTGGGCGACGCGGACGTGGCGGGGGTCGAGCGGCGCCACCAGGCGCTTGATCGCCCCGCCCTTGCCGGAGGCGTCCCAGCCCTCGAAGACGACGATCAGCGGCGGCCCGACCTTGCAATCGCCGATCAGCCCGCCGAGCGTCAACCGCAGCTGCGCCAGCCGTTCCCCCTCGCGCTTCAGCCGTTGCTTCGCCTCCTTCTTGCCCAGGCGCTGGGTTAGGTCGACTTCGTCGAGGCGTCCCATGCACCGATACCTACCCGGCTCTATTCGCCGCTATCGCCGCGGGATTCCTCGATCGGGGGAGGCCTGTCTTCGGTGGTGACGTTGGCGAGCAGCGGGAAGAGCAGCGCTCCGAGGAAGATCAGGATCACGCCGGCGGCGACCAGCCAGCGGGCGCGGGTGAGGTGGCCGAGGATCCCGATCGCGAATCCGGCCAGCATCAGCGTGATGTAGGGCGTGGGGCTGTGCGGGAGCAGAGCCAGCGGCAGGGGCAGGAGGTCGAGCACCGGGCGGGATTATCATCGCGGCCATGGCCGAAGGCTCCGTCGCAGAGGTGAAGCAGTCCCTGGCCCAGGTCGGCTACCTCGCCGACGAGCCGGCCGCGCTCGTCTCCTTCCTCGCCCAGAGACTCGGCAAGCCGGTCCTGGTCGAGGGGCCAGCCGGGGTCGGCAAGACCGAGCTGGCGAAGGCGCTCTCCCGCGCCAGCGGCCGCGAGCTGGTGCGGCTGCAGTGCTACGAGGGCCTCGACGAGGCGAAGGCGATGTACGAGTGGAACTACCGCAAGCAGCTGCTGCGGATCCAGGCTGGCGGCGAGGCCGGCTGGGAAGACGTCCAGGACGACATCTTCAGCAGCGACTTCCTGCTCGAGCGGCCGCTGATGCAGGCGATCGCCAGCCCCGAGCCGGTGGTGCTGCTGATCGACGAGATCGACAAGACCGACCAGGAGTTCGAGGCGATGCTGCTCGAGCTCCTCTCCGACTTCCAGATGACGATCCCGGAGCTGGGGCGGATCGAGGCGACGACGATGCCGATCGTCGTCCTCACCTCCAACGACTCGCGCGAGCTGACCGAGGCGCTGAAGCGCCGCTGCCTCTACCTCTGGCTCGACTACCCCGAGCTGGAGCGGGAGATGGAAATCGTCCGCCTCCACGCTCCCGAAATCTCCGAGACGCTGGCGCGCAAGCTGGTCGAGGTGATCCGGATGGTCCGCGCGCTCGACCTGAAGAAGCCGCCCTCGATCGCCGAGTCGATCGACTGGGCGCGGACGCTGCTGCTGCTGGGAGCCGAGGACATCGACCGCGAGACCTTCACCCAGTCGATGTCGATCATCGTCAAGCACCGCACCGACATCGACCTCGTCGCCGAGCGGGTCGGGGTGAAACTTGCCGACCCCCTACGGACCGAGGGCTGAGTCCGGGCCGCCCGGGATGGCGGCGAAGCTGCTCGGCTTCTGCGAGGAGCTGCGCGGCGAGGGGGTGGCGGTCGGCACCTCGGAGATCCTCGACGCCTTCGCCGCCCTGGGCGAGGTCGGCTGGACCTCGCGCGCCGACTTCCGCGAGGCCCTGGCGACGACGATCGCCAAGTCCCAGGACGACCGCCGCGTCTTCGAGCTGCTCTTCGACCGCTACTTCTTCCGCAGCGCCGAGGCCGAGGCGGTCCAGCGCGGGGTCACCGAGCACGCCGAGGGCGGGCCGCCGGCAGGGGACGGCGAGCGCTTCGACATGGACGAGCTCTCCGACGCGATCCGCGAGGCGATCGCCGCCGGCGACGAGGACGCGATGCGGGACTTGGCGCGGCTGGCGATCGCCGCCTTCGGCCGCGCCGAGGGCTCGGGCGTGGTCGGGGTCGACGTGCAGCGGATCCGCCGCACGCTGGGGCTGACGGCGGGGGCGCAGCCGCCTGGCGAGGACGGCGGCGAGCGGCCGCCGATCGACCGCGACCAGCTGACCGGGTTCGAGCGGCACCTGCGGCGCGAGCTCGAGCGCGACCTGATCGAGCGGACCGAGACCCTCCCCCCCTCCCGTCCCCTCGCCGAGCTCGACCGGGCGCTGCCGACCAGCCCGACCCAGGACCTCGCCGCCGTCCACCGCGCCGTCTCGCAGATGAAGCGGCGGCTGGCGACGCTTGGGCACGAGCAGCGGGGGCGGAAGAAGGGGCAGCACGTCGACGTGCGGCGGACGATGCGCGCCTCCCTGGAGACCGGCGGCGTGCCGCTGCGGCTCAAATACCGGCCGAAGCGGCCGCGGCGACCGGAGATCTACGTCCTCTGCGACGTCTCGACCTCGGTCACCTCGGCCAGCGTCTTCTTCCTCTCCGTGCTGCACGCCCTCCACGACTCCTTCCGCAAGCTGCGCAGCTTCGTCTTCATCGAGCGGATCTCCGAGGTGACCGACGTCTTCGAGCACGAGCGCGACTTCGCCGCGATCGCCCAGAAGATCTCCAGCGAGGGCGGCGTCGCCGACGTCTCCGGGTACACCGACTACGGCCGCGTCTGGCTCGAGTTCCTGACCGAGATCTCCGAAGAGCTCGACCCGCGCTCGACCGTGATCGTCCTCGGCGACGCCCGCACCAACGGCCGCGAGCCCCACGCCGAGGTCTTCGGCCGGATCGCCGAGAAGGCGGGGCGCCTGTTCTGGCTCAACCCCGAGCCGAAGCTCTACTGGAACTACGGCGACTCGGTGATGGCCGCCTACGAGCGCTACTGCGACGGCGCCTTCGAGTGCTGGACGACGTCTCACTTGCAGAACTTCGTCGACGTCGTCGCCGGCGCCGCCCCCGCCGCCGAATGAGGGCGCTCCTCCTCCGCCACGGCGAGTCGGTCCACAACGCCGCCCGCAGCGGCGAGCCGACGGCGCACTCCGAGGGCGACAAGCTGACCGAGAAGGGGGTCGAGCAGGCGCACGCCGCCGGCGCGGGCCTGCGCGAGCTCGGCGTCACCCGCCTCCTCTCCAGTCCGCTGCGGCGGGCGCGGGAAACGGCGGCGGCGGTCGGCGAGGCGCTCGGGCTCGAGGCCGAGGAGATCGACTACGTGGGCGAGCTGACCTCGGCCGAAACCTTCGAGGGGGCGATCGAGCGGGTGCGGCGGCTGAAGGCGGAGCTCGAGTCCGGCCGAGACGGCGAGCTGCCGCTGCTCGTCACCCACGGCATCTTCCTCCGCTTCTTCCTCCTCGACTCCGTCCTCGGGGAGCGCTTCGAGGCGCCGATGGCCGCCGGGATCTGGAACCTCGGCTCCCACAACTGCGGGCTCTGCACCTTCGCCCATGGCGAGAGCCGCGACCCGCTCGGCCAGCCGATCCCCGGCTGGACCTGCCTCACCTGGATGGAGCGGCCGTGGAGCCGGCCTTGACGATCCGCACCGGGTCGTCGGGCGAGACCTGCCACTGCTCGTTGACGATCGCCCCCTCGGGCGGCGCCACCGGGCCCTCCAGCAGCGGGTCGTCGGTCTCCCGCATCCAGGCGTCGAGACGCTCCCGCAGCTCGGCGACGACCTCGGCCTTCGCCGGGTCCGCGGCGACGTTGTTCCCCTCCTGGGGGTCCAGCACCAGGTCGTAGAGCTGCTCCTCGGGGACCTCCTGCTCTCCCCACCCCGCCTCGACCAGGAGGTCCTTGGTGGCGCTGTCGTCGCAGTTAGCCAGCACCGGATGCGGGTACTCGTCAAACCTCCTTATGTACTTCCAACGCTCGGTCCGGATCGCCCGGTGGGGCTGGTAGGCGGCATGGAAGGTCGTCTCGGAGAAGATCGCGTCGTGGAGGCTCTCGACCTCGCCCCGGACGAGCGGCATCAGCGAGGTCCCCTGCAGCCAGTCGGGGTGCTCGGCCCCGGAGATGTCGCAGAGGGTCGGGTAGACGTCGAGGTGGCTGACCGGCGCGTCGACGACCTTGCCGCCGCCGAAGCCGGGGCCGCGGACGATCATCATCACCCCGGTGCCGCGGTCGAACAGGGTCGCCTTCGAGCCGGGGAAGGCGATGCCGTGGTCGGTGGTGCAGATGACGACCGTGTTCTCGACCAGGCCGAAGTCGTGGAGGGCGTGGAGGACGGCGCCGATCCCCTGGTCGAGCGAGCGGGCGCTGGCCTTGAAGGCGGCCATGTCGCGCCGGGTCGCGGGGGTGTCCGGGAGGTTCGCCGGCGGCAGCGAGTAGAGCGTGTCGCGGACCGAGGTGGGAGCGGCGAAGTTGCGGTGGGTCTCGAAGAAGCCGACCGACATGAACCAAGGCTCGGCCGGCGCTTCGCGCAGCGTCTTGATCGTCAGCGGGGCGACGAACTGGGCGTGGTTCTGGTCGACCGGGACGACCTCGTCGTAGCCGATCGCCTCCGGCTCGAGCGAGATGTGCTGCTCGCCGATCAGGATCGAGCGGTAGCCGACCCCGCGCAGGGTGTGGACCCAGTGCTGGCGGTAGTCGTTCAGCCTCCAGCCCCGATGGGCGAGGCCGAGCATGCCGTTGTTGTGGCAGTAGAGCCCGGTGAGGAGGCTGGCGCGGCTGCCGGAGCAGGTCGGCGCGGCGCAGAAGGCCTCGCGGAACAGCACCCCCTGGTCCGCCAGCATCTGGATGTTCGGAGTCGGGACCTGGAACCCGTAGGGCTGGACGTAGCGGCCGGTGTCGTGCGAGTGGATGTAGAGGATGTTGGGCGGCAGCACGGCCTCCCAGGTTATCGAGCCGCCCCTGTTTACTCTTTTGTTGATAAGGATAGTTAGGAAGCTATGTCTGACCAGGTACTACCGGATCGCTCCTACCTCGTCTGCGCCACCCCCCGCAGCGGCAGCACCCTCGTCTGCCACGCGCTGGAGGAAACCGGCGTCGCCGGCCGGCCCGAGGAGTACTTCGAGGCGCTGCGACACAGCGGCCGCCCCCGCCGGCCGGAGGAATACTTCCTCGGGGTCGAGGACCAGTCGATCCGCGACCACCTCGGCGAGCGCAGCGTCGGCTCCGACCCCCAGCCCCGCTCCCCGCTCTGGAGCCGCGCCGCCTACGACCGCTACCTCGAGTGGGCCTTCGAGACCGGGACCACCGAGAACGGGGTCTTCGGGGCGAAGCTGATGTGGGGCTACTTCGGCGAGTTCGTCAGCCTCCTGCGCAACGTCCCCGAATACCGCGACGTGCCGCTGGCGGAGCTGATGCCGGCGGTCTTCCCCGACCTCACCTTCGTCCGCGTCGTCCGCGCCAACAAGGTGCGGCAGGCGGTCAGCCTCTGGAAGGCGGTGCAGACCGCGACCTGGCGCGAGGACCAGGCGAGCGCCAAGGCCGCCTCGGTCGAGGAGGACGGCGCTCCCCCCTACCGCAGCTTCGTCGAGGCCCACCGCCCGCAGCTGCGCTTCCACTACCGGGCGATCGACCACCTGCTCGAGCACCTGCTGATCGAAGAGGCCTCCTGGGACGCCTTCTTCGAGCACTCCGGGATCAAGCCGATCCTCGTCCTCTACGAGAACTTCGCCGCCGACTACGAGGCCAGCACCCTCAACCTCCTCGACCGCCTCGATCTCACCTGCCCCGAGGGCTTCGAATTCGAACCGCGGATGAAGAAGCAGTCCGACCGCATCAACGACGACTGGACCAAGCGCTACAGCCAGCTCCGGCTGGGAAGAGACTTCGATCTCTTCCCGGTGCCGATCGAGGAGGGCGCGCGGCAGTCGGGCTCATAGCAGCAGCCGTGCTGTCGCCTGGCCCTACTCGGGTTTGATCGTGAGCGCATTCGCTGCCGCGGCAGTGAATGCCGCTGCTGCTGCCAAGACCCCGAAGCCGAACACGCCGTACCTGACGAAGGTCGATGCCTCGCTGTTGAAGAGCTTTTCGGTCAAGGCGAAGACAGCCGCACCGAGAACCACCAGAGCCACCGCTACCTGAAGCCAGGACGTCCAGCCGGCCCGGGGGAGATATCGCCACCAGCCGATCGGTTCGATCAGCGCTTCGAGTTCCTCCGCGGACGCCGATCCGTTCACCTTCTTCACCAGCTTTGAGTGGCCGCGCACGGCTCTGTCTCCGTCCGCGGTCCCGGACCGATATCCACGAACGGCGGCCTTACCGCCTTTCCATCGTAGGGAGAGGTATCCGTCCACGGGTGAGGTCGGCAGTGCCCCTTTCGGAAATCGAAGACACTTCTTCCTCACCTCGTCGTCGGAGATGAGGGTGATCCGCAACTCACCATCCTCGGGCTCGAGGCTCATGCCTCGGCTGCCACCGGCATCGCCATCCCGATCGCGAAGCGGAGACGCAGGTCGCCCAGCATGCACAAGCGCTCGTAAGTGGCTGCCTCGCCGTGCTGCGGCCGGAGCTCTATCGCCCAACAGGCTACGCCGAGCGCATCCGCCAGAAGATCGGGGCGAAACGTGCCGCTCGCTTCCGCCGCACTGATGTCCCGCGCCAGCTTCTGCGCCCCCGTCAACGCGTCCGCCCGGCGCCGGTTCTCCGCCTCGTCATCGAAGACTTCCCAGTTCGCCTCTCGGTTCATCCTCTCCCGGCGAACCTCGTCGGCCGCGTAGCGCCGCGTCTCCTCGATGGTCACCTCCAGTGCTCCTTTGTGGAAGAACTTACGCTCTGCCGCGGAATTGTCCGCGAGCTGGCGTTCAAGGGTCTCCCAATCCCTGGTGTTGGCGAAAACCACTTCCCGGCCCGGCCCTCCACCGGAGGGCGCGGCTACCTTGGGCCCGCCGCCCGGAGGACGATCACTGCCTTCAAGTCCGGCGGCCGGCAACAGCACGGTGCGCGAGTAACAGAGCAGGCAGCGGAACTCAGCCCCTTCCAAGAGCCGGTTGCCGCAACATCGACAGGCCAAGCTCGAACATTCGGAGCAGGCACCGAACGGTTCGCCTACCGGATCTCTGTTGTACGCGATGCATCGGTAACAGGTAGCCGGCATGGTGAGCTCTCCCGAAGTAGGTGAAGCGCAACTGAAACCCGGATCCTAGGTGGTTCAAAGAACCCGACTGTCCCGGCGCCGGCGGCAGCCTCTCAGGCACGAGTCTTCCTCAACCTCAAGTTGCTTTGCGAACGCCCCGGTTCTATGGTCGTTGTGCACTCAGTGAGTTGTCGGTAGGGGCGCTGTCTGCGAACCGATCGCAAAACATCAACTAGAGGAGACGTACATGGAGAGCAGCAGCGCCGCCGGGCACGACCGGCGCAGGATCGAGGAAAGGCAGCCGACGGGATGGACCGTCTTCGCCGGGGTACTCCTGTTCATAGTCGGATCGCTCGACGCGCTCTGGGGTCTGGCGGGGATCCTCAACGACGAAATCGTCTTCGTCGGCGGTCAGGGCGTGATCATCGCCGACGTCACCACCTGGGGTTGGATCCACCTGATCCTCGGCTCGATCGTCGCCTCGACCGGCCTCGGCCTCTTCGCCGGTGCCAACTGGGCGCGCCTGGCGGCGATCTTCTTCGTCGCGATCAACGCCGTCGCTCAGATCGTCTGGTTCCCCGCGGCGCCGCTGTGGGCGTTCCTGATGATCATCCTCGACGTCACGATCATCTACCAGCTGACGGCGCGCTGGGAGGAGTAGAGCCCGCCTCCTGGCCGCCCTCCGCGGCCGCGGTGAGATCGGCAGCGATCTTCACCGCGGCCGAGAGGAGCGGCGCCGCCAAAACCAGGCCCACGGTCCCGAACAGGCAGCCGCCGGCGATCGTCGCGATCAGCACCGCCAGCGGGTGCAGCTGCAGCGCCGCGCCGTAGGCGATCGGCTGCACGAGCTGCTGGAGGACGCCGTTGGCGAGCAGCACGATCACCGCCATCGCCCCCGCCGCCTCCGGGCCCGAGCCACCGAGGGCGATGAGGACGGCGAAGCCGCCCGCGGTCCAGGCGCCGATGTAGGGGACGTAGCCGCCGAGGAAGGTGACGACGGCGATCGTGCCGGCAAGCGGGACGCCGAGGACCAGAGAGCCGATCCCGACCAGGAGGGCGCTCCAGGCGGCGACGATCGTCACCCCGAGGAAGTAGCCGCGCATGCTGCCGGCGACACGCCCGAGGATCGAGTGGGCGACCGGGGGCGGGACGCCGAGGTGGCGCTCGACGAAAGCGCCGATCTGCGGACCGTCCTTGAGCAGGAAGAAGAGGCTGAGGGCGGTGAAGGAGAGGAAGACGGCGAGGCCCGCGAGCCTGTCGATGCCGCCGAGCACCCCCTGGGTCAATGCCTGGAAGCCGCCGCTGATCGAGGCGCTCGCCTCCGAGTTGGCGTCGGCGGCGGTCGGCGCCTTGACTCCGAGGCTCTTGGCCCACGACTCGATCTCGCTGGCGCCTTCGTGAAGGCGGGCCGAGAGGCTGTCGGCCTGGCTGGCGATGCCCGTGAGGACGATCAACCCCACCCCGAAGGCGAGGGCGGCGATCGCCAACAGGACGAGCCCGGCGCCGAGGGCGCGGGGGAGGCCGATCCGGCGCAGCCGGTCGACCAGCGGGCTGGCAACGGCGGCGATGATCCCGGCGGTGATCACCGGCATCACGATCGTCTCCGTCAGCGAGAGCAGCCAGATCGCCGCCACCAGGGCGGCGCCGAAGCCGACCAGCAGCCAGGAGGAGATGCCGAGGTCCCGCAGCCACTGAGGTGCCGAGAAGAGCCCGCTGAGCTCAGCGGGATCGAGCGAGACGACTTCGTCCTCGCTCCCTTGCTTCTCGCGACGCAGCCATACTCGACGGGGCATGAGCAATTCGGACGATTTCACCTACGTCGGACACGCGACCGTCCTGATCGAGTTCGACGGGGTCCGCCTGCTCACCGACCCGGTCCTGCGCCCGAGGATCGGACCGCTGGTCCGCCACGGCCCCCTCCCCGCTCCGCACCTCAGCGCCGGCCTCGACGCGGTGCTGGTCTCCCACCTCCACCGCGACCACGCCGACCTCGCCTCGCTGCGACGGCTCGGCCGCGAGACGCGGCTGCTGGTGCCGCCGGGGTCCCGGCGCTTCTTCGAGCGCCACGGCTTTACCGACGTCGGCGAGCTCGCCCCGGGGGACTCGAGCGAGGTCGGACCCTTGACCGTGACCGCGGTCGAGGCCGATCACGACGGCGGCCGGCGACGGGGCGCGCCGGAGGTCGTGCCCGTGGGATTCACGATCGCCGGCAGCCGTCGCGTCTACTTCGCCGGCGACACCGACATCTTCGACGGGATGAGCGACCTGGGAGAGCTCGACCTGGCGCTGCTGCCGGTCTGGGGCTGGGGGCCGACGCTGGGCCCCGGCCACCTCGACCCGGCGGGGGCGGCCCAGGCGGCCGCCCTGCTCTCCCCCCGCCTCGCCGTGCCGATCCACTGGGGCACGCTCTACCCGCTCGGCCTCGGCCGCCTGCGCCCCGGGCGGCTGCTGCTGCCGGCGGAGGAGTTCGCCGCCGAGGCGCGGCGGCTGGCGCCTCAGGTGGCGACCCGGGTCCTCTCGCCCGGCGAATCGGCCTCGCTGGCGTAGGCGGTCTGGCCTAGCCCGGCGAGCCAGCCGCGGAAGAGGCGGTGGACCCGCTCGGCGCCGACGACCTCCTCGGCCGGCCACTCGAGCTCCGCCGGATGGAGCACGAAGGGAAAGCTCTGGGTCCCCCCCATGCCGCCGTGGGAGCCGACCAGCTCCTCGAAGGCGGCGACCTCGCCGAACTCGGGCCAGTAGGTGCTGTTGAGCATCAGGTCGGCGCAGTGGGGAAAGCCGTCGGTCCGGCGCAGGTGGTCGGCCGCGTTGGGGCCGAAGGGCGCCAATGGGTCCTCTCCCTCCACCCGAGCCTCGTCGAGGAAGTGGGTCCCCGCCGGGCCCAGCGCCAGCGCCCCGTGCCGCTCGGAGCGGACCAGCAGGAAGCCGATCCCCGGGTGCTCGCGCAGGGTGGGGACGAGCTGGGGGTAGAGCGACTCGATCCGCTCCAGGCTGAGGCGTCCCGGCTCGCGCGGGAAGCTGATCAGGCCGAGGCATCCCGACGCCATCACCGAGAGCTCGGGCAGCTCGCCTCCGTCGTGGGTCTGCTCGACTTCGCGACGGGAGGCGGGGTCGAGGGCGACGGCGCCGTCGGCGCGGCGCTCCCGCGTCGCCGCCCGCACCGTGCGCGCGGCCATCGTGTCGTCCCGCGCCACCTCGGTCAGCCCGGCGCTCAGGTAGGAGAGAGCGTCGTCGTCGCCGGCTTCGGCCGCGACCACGGTCTCGGCATCGCAGGCCTCGCGGACCAGCTCCTCGAGCGTCTGGTCGTAGCGGTCGCGGAAGGTTTCGCCCTGCGACTGGCCGTGGTCGGAGAGGACCACCAGCCGGTAGGGCCGCGGTGCCTCGCCGCAGGCTGTGGCGATTCGGGCGATCTGGCGGTCGAGGTCGTGGAGGACGGCCAGCGCGTCATGGCGCTCGATGCCCGAGTGGTGGGCGACCTCGTCGTAGGCGAGGAAGGTCGTGTAGATCACCGGGCGGCCGGCGAGGACGTCGCCGATCACGGTCGCGACCTGGAGGTCCCGCTGGACCACCGTCCCCCAGGCGCGAGCGAAGACGTAGCTGCGGCCGCGGTGGATGCGCGGGCGGACGTCGTCGCGCACCTGGCTGCGCGCCGCCCGGCGCTCGCGGACGACATCGGCGACGACGAGGGCGAGGGTCCGCGCCGCCGCGTAGGGACGGGCGAAGTAAGCGGCGTAGTCCTTGCCGATCGGGCGGCGCCGGCGCAGTGCCGTGCTCATCGTCAGCATCGAGTGCGGAGCGTCGCCGGAGAGGATGTTGGCCCGGCTGGCCCCGTCGGCGTGCAGCAGGCCGCGCCCGTCCGAGTGCCGGCGCTCGATCTCTTCGGCGTCGCGGGGATGGTTGGTGACGATCGCCGCGCCCCGCTCCTTCTCCCACCAGCGGAAGGCCGGCATGTCCTCGTTGGAGCCGTGCAGCAGACCCGCCTGGCAGGCGCCGGTCTGCGAGGACCAGTCGGTCTCCCAGCGGCGCAGGCGGTGGGAGCCGCCGCGGACCCAGGCCGCCAGGGTCGGCGCGCTGCCGTCCTGCAGCGCCCGCAGCAGGACGTCGTGGGCGAGCCCGTCGATCTCGAGGAAGAGGACGCCGGGCACGTCGCTCTCGACCGCCTGCTTGCGGCGGCGCGCCTGGCGGCGGACGACGTTGCGGTACCAGGCGTCGTCTTCGTCGATCGCCAGCAGCGAGTAGATCGCGGCGGTGAGGCCGGCGAGCAGGACCGTGACCAGGGTCCCCTCCCAGACCGTCGCCATTTCGGCCCCGGGCAGGAGGTCGATCGCGAAGGTGACGAAGATGCCGTTGAGGACGAGCCCGGCGAGGCCGAGGGTCAGCACGGTCAGCGGCAGGGCGAGCCGGGCGAGCGTCGGCCAGACGAGGGCGTTCAGCAGGCCGATCAGGGCGGCGGCGCCGAGCGCGGTGGCGGCGCCGTCGAGGACGAACCCGTCCAGCAGCTCGGAGAGCAGGAGGAGGATGACGGCGTCGAGCAGGAGGACGAAGACGGCCCGCCGCAGCGTCGCCAGGCTCATGCCGGCGACCCCGCGACCGCGATATCGCCGCTGCGGACGGCCCCCTGCAGGCGCTCGAAGTCGTCTTCGTTGCGGTCCGCGTAGGCCTCTCCGAAGCGGGCGAGGGACTTGTCGAAGCGGTCGCCCTTGCCGAGGTATGAGGCGATCGCGACGCGCTCGCCCGAGCGCGCGTGGGCCCGCGCCAGGGCCTCGCCGCAGAGGGCGCCGTAGGCGGCGAGGTCCGTCGCCGACATCCGCTCGACTTCCGCCGACCCCTTCCCGTCCCAGAGCTGGCGCACGTAGAAGCAGCGCTCCTCGCCGTCGACCCCCCTGGCGGTGACCCAGCCGAGGAAGGCGTCGCCCGCCGCCTGCATCAGGCGCTGCCCTTCGACGACGCGGCGGCCGTGGTCGGCAGGAGCGCCCCCGTCCAGGTAGGGCTCGAGCACCGAGGCCTGCGCTTCCTTGGCCTGCAGGAAGAGCGGATCGCTCGCGTCCCTGCCCAGCAGGAGCACGATCCAGGCGCGGGTGCCGACGCTGCCGACGCCGACGACCTTCCGCGCGGCGTCGGCGTAGCGGTAGGAGCCGACGAGGCGCTGCAGGTCCGGGGTCAGCGTCTCGCGGTAGGCGGCCAGGACCGCCTGCAGCTGCTGCTCGGCGTCCTCGGCGTCGGTCAGCTCCGCCAGCGGCGTGATCAGGGGCGGGTCGCTGACGATCCTGACCGCGCCGTCGCGCTCGTGGGTGAGCTTGCCGAGGGCGCGGAGGCTGTCCTTGGCCTGGGCCTTGGCGAGGTTGCGCTCGAGTCGGCGCAGGCGGCGGCCGTCGAGCTGGCTACGCAGCGCCTCGACCGCCGGCTCGACGTCGAGGCGCGAATACCAGACGTCGAGATTGCGCATCGCCGCGAACTTCCGCATCGAGCGCCGGTAGGCGCCGACCGTGGCGAGCGTCGTCCGCCGCCGCTCCCCCTTGCCGAAGCCGCGCTCCCTGCCGGCGACGACGACGCTCGCGGCGAGCCGCTTCACGTCCCACTCGAACGGCCCTCGGCAGGTCTCGTCGAAGTCGTTGCAGTCGAAGACGAGGCGACGGTCAGGGGCCGAGAAGACCCCGAAGTTCGACAGGTGCGCGTCTCCGCACAGCTGCGCCTCGAGCCCGGCCGCCGGGGCCTGCGCCAGGTCGGCGGCCATCAGCGCCGCCGCGCCCCGGAAGAAGGCGAACGACGAGGCGAGCATCCGCTCGTAGCGGATCGGGACCAGCTCGGGGACGCGGCTCTCGTCCTGCTCTCCCAGGATCCGCACGGGATCCCGCGCCCACTCCGCCAGCTCCCCCTGCGCGCTCCGCGGCACCGAGCCACGCGCCGCCTTGCCCCTGGCAGCCTCAGAGGCCGAGTCGGGAGGCGGACCCGCTACCGCGCCACCCAGGCGTCGGGCGAGGACGTGAGGTCGCCGACGACGCTCGGCAGCTCGCCGGAGACGAGGTCGGCGAGGGTGACCTCCTCGAGCACGGTGCGGAGGCTGGCGCGCACGGCGATCCAGACCGCCTGCAGGTGCTCGGCGTTGCCGCGGTACTCGATGTCCTCGGGCGGGGTCGACTGCACGTGGGCGATCGGGCCCTCGACGGCGCGGACGATCTCGGCCACGGTGACCTCGTCGGCGGGGCGGGCGAGCCAGTAGCCGCCCTTGGCGCCGCGGCGGGCGCGGACGATGCCGTGGTGCTTGAGCTCGAGCAGGATGTGCTCGAGGAACTGGAGGGGGATGTCCTGGGCGTCGGCGAGGCGCTCGCCCTTGACCGGTGCCTCCTCCTTCTGGGCGGCGGCAAGCTCGGCAGCCGCCCGCACCGCGTAGTCGGCCTTCGCGGAAACTCGCATGTATCTAGTAAATCAGTCCGCTGGGAGCGTTCGCGCCAGCGCCGCCGTCTGATCAGCCTCTTGCTGCAGCTGCTGCTCGCGGCGGCGGTTGAGCCAGTGCGGCGCGTAGAGGATCGCGCCGAGGCCGATCGCGGCGATCGCGGCGGCGATCGGCCAGACCTCCGGATCGCCCTTCTGGACGGTGACGATGCCGGAGCCGATCAAGACGAGGCCGAGCGCGGTGCGGAGGAAGCCCTGCGGGGCCCTGTCGGAGAGGGAGGCGCCGATCACCACGCCGGGGATGCTGCCCAGCAGGATGTTGCCGGCGAGGACGAAGTCGACGTTGCCGCCGATCCAGTGGGCGATCCCCGCCGCCCAGAGCAGGATCGCGGCGTGGAAGACGTCGGTGCCGACGACCTTCTTGGGAGCGAGGCGGTAGACCGCGATCAGGAGGATCGCGATCACGGTGCCGGAGCCGGCCGAGGTGATCCCGATCACGAAGCCGGTGGTGGCGCCGATCACGATCGCCGCGACCTTGTGCCGGCGCTCGACCTCGAAGCGCTCGCGCTCGTCGATCAGGTTGCGGAGGATCAGCGCCCGAGTGAGCGTGATCACGCCGACCATCAGCAGGGTGCCGCCGAGGACCGCGTAGACGAGTTCCTCGAGGCGAGCTTCGCCGATCTGGGTCTGCAGCCAGGAGACGAGGGCGACCCCGCCGACGGCGGAGGGAACGCTGCCGAGGGCCAGCCACTTGACCAGGTCCATGTTCACCGTCTTCAACTTCAGGTGGCGCCAGCCGCCGACGGTCTTGGTCACCGCGGCGTAGAAGATGTCCGTGCCGATCGCGGTAGTCGGCGAGATCCCGAAGATGAGGATCAGCAGCGGGGTCATCAGCGAGCCTCCGCCCATGCCGGTCATACCGACGAGTACGCCGATGCCCAATCCGAAGAGGACTATTGCCGGGTCCATGCTCGCTCCTGCTCCGCACTTACTGATTTCGACTTTCCTGACCTTCTTGGTCAGGAGTGCGGAGTGCGCCAGGATACCAGGATGAAGCCCGACAGTCCGGGGTCTGGAACCGTGGCGGCGGCCGAGCCGGGACCGTCGGCCCCGGCCGACGCGATCTCCCTGCGCGGCGTCGGCCACTCCTACGGCGACCTGCAGACGCTTGCCGGAATCGACCTCGAGGCGCCTGCGCACGGCGTCCTCGGCCTCGTCGGCCCCTCGGGCTGCGGCAAGTCGACCCTGCTGGAGCTGATCTGCGGCCTGCGGGATCCAAGCGCCGGGACGATCGCGGTCGGAGGTGCCACCAGCGCCGAGGCGCGGCTCGGCTGCTGCGCCTTCATGCCACAGCGCGACCTGCTGCTGCCCTGGTACTCGGCGATCGACAACGCGGCCCTGGCCCTGCGCAACCAGGGGCTGGGTCGACGCGAGGCGCGCGCCGCCGCCGCCGGGCTGTTCGAGCGCTTCGGCCTCGCCGGCTTCGAAGCCGCCCGGCCGGACGAGCTCTCGGGCGGGATGCGGCAGCGGGTCGCCTTCCTCCGCACCCTGATCGCCGGCAAGCCGACCCTGGCCCTGGACGAGCCCTTCGCCGCCCTCGACGCGATCACGCGGGCGGAGATGCAGGAGTGGCTGGCGGCGGCGCTGCGCACCGACCCCCGCACCGTCGTCCTCGTCACCCACGACGTCGAGGAGGCGCTCTACCTCTGCGACCGCGTCGCCGTGCTCTCGGCCCGGCCGGGACGGATCGTCGCCGAGATAAAGGCGCCCCACCCCCGCGCCGCCGATCGCGACGCCGCCGTCACCGACGCCGAGTTCGTCTCGGCTCGCGAGGAAGCGATGCGGGCGCTGCGGGACGGTTCGCGATGAGGCGCTGGCTGCTGCCGCTTGGCCTGATCGCGCTCCTGCTCGGCGCCTGGCAGGTCGCCGCCTCGACCGGTGCGATCGCCGACGCGCTCAGCCTCGAGGACTTCCTCGTCCCCTCCCCGGCCGAAATCGCCTCCTCGCTCTGGGAGAACCGGGGGCTGCTGGCGGAAAACGCCTGGGTGACCCTGAAGGAGATCCTGCTCGGGATCCTCTGCGCGCTCGTGGGCGGCGTCGGGATGGCGGTCCTGATGCACCGTTGGCGACTCCTGCGCGACGCCGCCTACCCGCTGATCGTCGCCTCGCAGACGATCCCGGTCGTCGTCATCGCCCCGATTCTCGTCGTCTGGTTCGGCTACGGGATCGGGCCGAAGATCTTCATCATCGCCCTCTTCTGCTTCTTCCCTATCACCGTCAACGCGCTCGACGGCCTGCGCTCGGTCGATCCGGAGGCGGTGAAGATGATGCGCAGCCTGGACGCCTCGCGTTGGCAGCGGCTGCGGCGGGTGGAAGCGCCGGCGGCGCTCCCCAGCCTCTTCAGCGGCGTCAAGATCGCTGTCGTCGTCGCCCCGATCGGCGCCGTCTTCGCCGAGTGGGTGGGCGCCGACGCCGGCCTCGGGCGCCTGATCCAGTCCGACCTCGCCAACTACCAGGTGGCCCGCCAGTTCGCCGCGGTGGTCGTGCTCTCGGGGATGGCGCTGCTCCTGATCGGCCTCACCGCCCTCGCGGAGCGGCGGATCGTCACTTGGCGATAGAACTCCAGGCGATGACGCGTCACCGGATCTGGGCGATCGCCTTCGCCGTCCTCGCCCTCGCGCTGACCCTGGCCGCCTGCGGCGAGAAGTCCGAGGACACCACCGGTGCCACCGAAAGCTTCGGCCTCACGCTCGACTTCTACCCCAACCCCGACCACGCCGGGATCTACATGGCGCAGAAGCTCGGCTACTTCGAAGAAGCCGGCCTCGACCTCAGCATCGAGACCCCGTCCGACCCGGCGGCCCCCGTCAAGCAGGTCGCCGCCGGCCGCACCGACCTGGCGATCTCCTACGAGCCCGAGGTGGCGCTGGCGCGCGAACAGGGCCTCGACGTCGTCGCCGTCGCCGCCCTGGTCGACCGGCCGCTGACCTCGATGATCTGGCTGAAGAGCTCCGGGATCAAAGGCGTCGGCGGCCTGAAGGGGAAGACGATCGCCACCGCCGGGATCCCATACCAAGACGCCTTCCTGCAGACGATCCTCGCCCGCGTCAAGCTGACCCCGGACGACGTCAAGGCGGTCAACGTCGGCTTCGGCCTCCTCCCCGCCCTGCTCGGCGGCTCGGCCCAGGCGATGCTCGGCGGCTTCAGCAACGTCGAGGGAGTCGACCTGCGCGAACGCGGCAAAGCCCCGGTCGTCACTCCGGTCGACAAGCTCGGGGTCCCGACCTACGACGAGCTGGTCCTGGTGGCGCGGCGGCAGAGCCTGGAAGAAGACCCGGAGAAGTTCCGCCTCTTCCTCGCCGCGCTGGCGCGCGGGACCAAAGCCGCGGTGGCGCAGCCGGGCGCGGCGACGGAGGCGATCGCCGAAGCCAACCCCGATCTCGAACCGAAACTGGCCGCGGCGGAGGTGGAGGCGACGCTGCCGCTGCTCGGCGCCGACAGCGGCGCGAGGCCCTACGGCTACATGGACCCGGAGGAGTGGGCGACCTTTGCCGGCTGGATGCGGGACAACGACCTGATCGAGTCGCTGCCGGACCCGAGCGAGCTGCTCGACAACGGCTACCTGCCCTCGGGCGAGATCCCCGAATAGCCGAGCGCCCTTTCGGCGATCAGCCGGCTGACCTCGCGCTCGGGCATCGCCGCGTGGAAGAGGTGGCCCTGCGCGTAGTCGCAGTCGAGGCGGCGCAGCTCGGCGAGCTGCACCTCGCTCTCGACCCCCTCGGCGATCACCTCCAGCGACAAGGCTCGAGCCATGCCGATGATCGCCTCGACGATCGCGGTCGCCTCCTGCTCGATCCCCAGCGCCTCGACGAAGGAGCGATCGATCTTCAGCGCGTGGAAGGGAAAGCGGTTGAGGTAGGCGAGGGAGGAGTAGCCGGTGCCGAAGTCGTCGAGGACCAGCCGGACGCCGATCTCGTTCAGTCGCTGCAGCGATGAGATCGCGGTCGCCGACTCCTCGACCAGGACCCCCTCGGTGATCTCCAGCCGCAGGTGGATCGGGTCGAGGCCGGTGCGGGCGATCACCTCCTCGACGGCGTCGGGCAGGTCGCGGTGGGAGACCTGCCGGGCCGAGAGGTTGACGGCGACGTCGAGCGGGCGCGCGTCGGGCCGCAGCTGGTGCCACTCCAAAGCCTGGCGGCAGGCGCGTTCCTGGACCCAGCGCCCGATCGGCTCGATCAGGCCGCTGTCCTCGGCGATCGAGACGAATTCGGCCGGGTCGAGCATCCCCCGCTCGGGATGGCGCCAGCGCACCAGCGCCTCGAGGCCGGTCGTCTCCCCGGAGCGCAGGTTGACGACCGGCTGGTAGTGGAGGGTCAGCTCGTCCCGCTCCACCGCGTGGCGCAGCTCCCGTTCGACCTCCAGCCGCCGCATCGCGCCGGCGCGCATCTCGGCATCGAAGAGGACGCAGCGGGCGCGCCCGCCTTCCTTGGCCCGGTACATCGCCGCGTCGGCATCGCGGATCAGCAGCTCGGCGTTGACCGTGCGCTCTTCGGAGGCGCGGGCGACGGCGACGCCGATGCTGGCGCTGACGAAGTGGTCGACGCCGTCGAGCGAGAAGGGCTGGGCGAAGGCGCTGGCGACGCGATCGGCGATCGCCAGCGCCTCGCCTTCGTCGGCGAGGCGGTCGATCAGGATCCCGAACTCGTCGCCGCCGAAGCGGGCGACGACGTCTCCGGGGCGCAGGTGCGCGCGCAGCCGCGGCGCCACCGCCCGCAGCAGGGCGTCGCCGGCGTGGTGGCCGAGGCTGTCGTTGATCAGCTTGAAGTGGTCGAGGTCGAGGAAGAGGATCCCGACCGGGGAGCCGGAGACCGAGGCCTTGTCCAGCGACAGGCCGAGGGCGTCGACGAAGCTGAGCCGGTTCGGCAGGCCCGTCAGGGAGTCGTGGAGGACCCGGTAGCGCAGCGCCTGGTCGGCGGCGTGGCGCTCGATCGCGTCGGCGAGAACGTTGGCGGCGGCCTGGACGAAGGGAACGTCCTTGGCGCTGAAGCGGTGCGGCTCGGTCGCGTGGACGTCGAGCACGCCGAAGGGCCTATTTTTCCCGTCGATGACGACGGCGAGGCTGCTGGCGGCGCCGAAGACGCGCAGCACCGGCGGCATCGTGTGGCGGGTCTCCTGGTCCCAGTCGGCGACGATCGCGTGGGTGCCGGAGTCCAGCGCGGCGCCCGCGTGGGAGTCGCGGGAGGCGGAGACCCGGCGGCCGGCCCCGACCACGGCGCCCTCGAGCCCGGCACGGAGGTTGAGCCGGCGGCCGTCGCGGGCGAGCTCCCAGATGCAGGCGCTGTGGACGCCGTCGACCTTGCCGATCAGCTCGGCGGCGGCCTCCATCATCTCCTGCGGGTCGCTGTTCTGCATCGCCCGCTCGCCGAGCCGGGCGACCACCGCCTGCTGGGAGAGCGCGCGCTGCAGCTCCCCTTCGGTCTGCTTGCGCTCGCTGACGTCGTAGATGACCCCGTGCCAGACGGGGACGCCGTCCTCGTCTGCTTCCAGCACCGCCTCGTCGTGGATCCAGACGACCTTGCCGTCGCGGGTGTGGATCCGGTATTCGACCGGGGTCGTGTCGCGACTGCCCAGGTCCTGCTGGCTTTCGAGCGCCAGCACCCGCTCGCGGTCCTCGGCGTGCAGGAGGCTGACCCAGAGGCCCGGGTCGCGGACGAAGTCCTCGGGCGCGTAGCCGAGGATCTCCTCGACCTGGGGGCTGATGTAGCGCCAGCGTCCGCGCTCGCCGAGCTCGGCGGCATAGACGATCACCGGCAGGCGCTCGATCAGGCGCCGGAAGTCGTGCCCGCCCGCGGCGAGCTGGTCCAGGAAACCCCTTACCTCGTCTTTGGACCAGTTCCTGTCGGCGGGCTCACGCATCCACCTCGCTCATCGGCGCGGGGAAATGCCTTCTTGAGGACTGGCGGGTGCCGGCCCCCGCTCAGGCGGCGAGGCGCATCGGCGGCCCAGCGGCCACCAGCCGGTGCAGCCCCGACAGGGTCAGCGCCCCGACCAGGCCACGGTAGGGCTCATACGGCGCGTAGAACTCTTCGACCTCGGGGATCGTCGCCCGCCGGCCGCCGCCGTTGAGGCGCCCGACCAGCTTGATGTAGCCGAGGTCGCCGGCGGGCAGCGAGTCGAGCTCGTTGCGCCCGAAGAGGCCAAGGCACTGAACCGTCCAGGGCCCGATCTGCGGCAGCGCCAGCAGGCGCCGGTCCCCCTCCGGGCTCTCGATCCGGCAGCGGCCGGCGGCGACGTCGCGGGCCAGCCGCCGCAGCGCCAGGGCGCGTTTTCCGACCAGATCCATCTGCTCGATTTCCGCCGGGGCGCGGCCGGCGATCACATCCGGGCCGGGGACGTCGCGCAGGGCCTCCCGCCCCTCGCCCAGGCGGCAGCCCCAGCGACCGGCGATGCGGCGCTCGATCGTCGCCGCGACCTTGGCCTCGATCAGCTGTCCCACCACCGCCGCCGCCAGCGCCTCCCAGGGCCACGGCCGCCCCTGCGGGCGGAAGTCGGGCCGGCGCCGGATCAGCGGCCCGACCAGGGGGTCGCGGCGGAAGCGCCGGTGGAAGTCGGCGAGGTCGACGTCGACCCAGAGGGCGCGGCGCATCGCCTCGATCGCCGCCTCGAGCTGCTCGCGTCCCGCCGGCCCCGGGCACGGCGGCATCGCCAGCCGCGGCCGGGTCACCCGCCCCGGGTCGACCGCTTCGGCGCTAAATCGGACCCGGCCGCGGGCCGGCTGCCAGGCCCGGACGAGGACCGGGCTGCCGCCGACGTGCAGCAGCCGCGTCGCCACCCCGCCCCGCACCCGCAGCGTCCGGTCCGAGCTGCCCCGCGGCAGCCGGTACGGCGAGGGCGGCCGGACCTCGGCCTCGACGGGCCGATTTCCCTCCATATAGGCGTACCTTCGGCCCATCGGCCGAAGTTAGCGGCCGAGGAGGTGAACGTCCACGAGGAACGAGCGGCTGGCGACGACGTTCTGGCGCTCGCGGCGGCGGCCGGCGAGACGGCGCGGCGAGCGCGCCCTGGCCGCGGCGCCGGTCACGGCCCGCACGGCGGCGACCGTGGCGGCGCCGGCGAGGACGCCGCCGGCGGTCGCGAGGACGGCGGTCTTCACCTCCGGTCGCAGCGCCGGCAGGGCCGAGCCGCCCTGGGGCTCGTAGCCGGCCGGAAGCGGGCGGACGGGGTCGGTGGCCTCGGCCGGCCCGGCGTCTTCCTCGGCCACGACCTCGGCGTCTACGTGCAGCTCGCTCACCCAGGCGACTCTAGCGCGGTGAGGGGTCGCCCCCGTCGAGCGGTCGCTCGTAAAGACGGTACTTCTTGACGATCTTGCCGCCCATCCCCTCCATCGCCCGGTTCATCGGCTTGTTCGTCTCCAGGATCCAGCCCATCTCGCCCCAGTGGATCTTGTCGGGGAGCGCCGCCATCTTGATGTGCTCGAGGTAGAGCCCAGCGGCGACGCCGGTGTGGCGGTAGTCGTGCTTGACCCCCAGCGCGAAGACGCGGAGGCGGTCGATCTTGCGCTTCCCGAGGAGGAACTTGGCCCAGCCGAAGGGGAGCAGGCGCCCGTTCATCCCCGCCAGCACCTGGTTGATGTCCGGCAGGGTGAGGGCGGCGCCGACCACCTCGCCGTCCTTTTCGGCCATGAAGGTCCACTCCTCGTCGAGCACCTGCTTCAGGTTCTTCGCCTGGAACTCGACCTCGGCGTCGGTGATCGGGACGAAGCCCCAGTTGTTCCCCCAGGCCTCGTTGTAGACGTCCATGAAGCGGCGGACCTCGCCGGCCATGTCGCGCTTGCGCATGTTGCGGATCGTGATCCCTTCGTCGTGCAGCGCTTTCTCCGCCGCCTCGTGGATCGAGGGGTCGAACTTCTCCCCCTCTTTGAGCTGGCCCATCCGCAGCTCCCACATCAGCACGTCCATCGCCTTGCCGAACCCCTCGGCCTCGATCAACCGCTGGTAGTAGGGCGGGTGCCAGGGCTCGAGGATCATCGGCTGCCGCTCGAAGCCCTCGATCAGGATCCCGATCTCGTCGTTGGTGGTGAAGTCCATCGGCCCCAGCAGCCGCTCGCGACCCCGCGCCCGCGCCCACTCGGCGGCGGCGTCGAAGAGCGCCCGCACCACCTCCGGGTCCTCGGCCGCCTCGAAGAAGCCGAACATCGCGTCCTTGCCGCCCTGGAACTCGTCCCAGCGGCTGTCGACGTGGGCGGTGATCCGGCCGACCGGCTCGCCGTCGCGTTCGGCCAGGAAGTACTCGGCCTCGCCGTGCTCGAACCACGGGTTCCTCTTGCGATCGAGGAACTGCATCCGCTCGAAGACCAGCGGCGGCACCCACTGCTCGCTCTCGCGGTGCAGCCGGAACGGGAGCTTGACGAAGCGCTTCAGCTCGCGGCGATTGCGGACCGGCCGGATCGTCAGGCTTCCCATCGGCCCGCAACCTACACTCTGCGGGGATGAGCGAGACCGCGAAGGCCCCGGTCGACGTCTTCGAGAAGGCGCGCAACCACGACCGCCTCGAGCAGCTCGAAGCCGCCAAGGAGCACGACCTCCTCCCCTACTTCCGCCTGCTGACCTCGCAGGCCGGCCCCGTGGTCGAGATGGAGGGCCGGGAGACGATCATGCTCGGCTCCAACAACTACCTCGGCCTGACCGGCGACGAGCGGGTCAAGGCCGGGGCGCGGGAGGCGTTGGAGACCTTCGGCACCGGCGTCACCGGCTCGCGCCTGCTGAACGGGACGACGCCGCTGCACCTCGACCTCGAGCGCGAGCTGGCGGAGTGGATGGGGACCGAGGACGCGATCGTCTACACGACCGGCTATCAGTCGAACGTCGGCTGTATCGGCACCATCCTCGGCCCCGGCGACACCGTGATCTGCGACTCCGGCGACCACGCCTCGATCCTCGACGGCTGCCGCCTCTCCGGGGCCAAGCTGCGGCCCTTCCGCCACAACCGCATGGACAAGCTGGAGAAGATGCTGCAGCGGGCGGCGGCGGACGGCGGCGGCGTCCTCGTCGTCGTCGACGGCGTCTTCTCGATGGAGGGCGACGTCTGCGACCTGCCGCGGATCGTCGAGCTCTGCAGGGCCCACGGTGCCCGGCTGATGGTCGACGAGGCCCACGGGGCCGGCGTCCTCGGCGCCCGGGGGGCCGGCGCCTGCGAGCTCTTCGGGCTCGAGGACGAGGTCGACCTGCGGATGGGGACCTTCTCCAAGAGCCTCGCCTCCTGCGGCGGCTTCATCGCCGGCCCCGCCGACGTGATCGAGTACCTGCGGATCTCCTCGCGCTCCTTCGTCTTCAGCGCCTCGGCCGTCCCCGCCGCCGTCGGCGCCGCCCTGGCGGCGCTGCGGGTGATCCGCGAGGACGGCCCGCAGCTGTTCGACCGCTTGCTCTCCAACGCCGAGTACCTGCGCGAGGGCCTGCGCCACCTCGGCCTCGAGGTGGTCGAGCCGGGCACGCTCCCCGACGGCAGCGTGGCGACCACCCCCGTCGTCCCCGTGATGGTCGGCGACGACTGGCAGGCGGTGCTGCTCTGGAAGGCCCTCTTCGACGCCGGCGTCTACACCAACGTCGCCATTCACCCGGCCGTCCCCCCCGGCGGTGCGCTGCTGCGGACGAGCCTGATGGCGACCCACGAGCGCGAGCACCTCGACGGCGCCCTCGGCACCATCGCCAGGGTCATCGGGGACTTCCCGGACCTCCCCCGCACTTAATTTTTTGGTCACGAAAGTTTGACATCCCCCAGGGGGGTGAGTTTCGTCCTTGTCCAGATCTGGACAAGCTCCGGGATGTTGCGAAATTGTTGCTCTTAGCGAATGGATCGGACGGAACATTGGTGACGGCGGGTTGACGCCCCCGACTCCGAAGCCATAGCTTGGCCTCCTCGCCGAGACGACCCTGGCGGGGCGTCCGGGAAGAGAGAGTCGGTCCGGTAGGACCAGGTCCCTCAGGGGCATGGGTTGCCACGGCCGGACGCGACAGACCCCAGCAAATCGATTCCTTGAAGGGAGGAGTCCCAGTGGAAGCTGCCTCACCGGCACCACCATCGACCATCGCAGCCCCAGCCGAGGCACCGCAGCACATGAGGGCCCTGGAGAGAGCCAACATGGTGCGGCTTGCGCGAGCCGAGCTGAAGCGCGCGATAGCGCGAGGAGACATGGATGCCGCGGAGGTGGTTCGCGACTGCCCGTGGGAGACCGAGAGCATGACCATCGCCGAGCTCTTGACCAGCCAGCGCCGTTGGGGGCGGACGCGGGCGCGGAAGTTCCTCATGCCCCTCTCCCTCAACGAGAACAAGCAGCTGGGGACCCTGACCTCCCGTCAGCGCCGGATCCTCGCCAACGAGCTCTCCACCCGCTCGAGCGGCCGGGAGCCCGTCGCCGCTTGACTGCCGCGGTCGCTTGGCGACCGCGGCGCTTCAGCCGCGCATTCCGCCGATCCGGTAGCTGAGGCCGCCGGAAGCCCGCTGGAATGCGCGGCGAGCCAAGTAGAAGGTCGCCGCGAAGACGGCGGCCCCCACCGCCAGCGCCACCGCGAGGATCTGGTTCGCGGCGTAGAGAACGAGGCCGGTCGTGAGGACGAAGGCGGCAGCGGCGAGGAGGGTCGTGTGGGATCGGTAGCCGGCGAAGTGCTCGCGGATCGCCACCTCCAGCCCGCCTAGCCCGGCGAGGGCGACGCCGACCCCGATCGCAGTCGGGTGCCCGCCGATCACCCCTACCGCGAGGGCGACGATGCCGGCGAGGATGACGAGCTCGGCCAGCGGCGCGTTTCCCCATGGCGCCGGCGGTCGCTCATCGGCTTTTTCCACCCGCCTTGCCGTGGCGGGCTTCGCCTTGCTCTTGGTCAACGGCCGCGAGCCGCCCGGCTAACGGGCATCCGGAGGAGACCTTGACCCGCCACCAGCCCATCAGCATCCCGATCGGGCCGAGGCGGGGGCGCGAGTGCCAGTGGCCGCAGCCGTGGAGGCCGAGGTCTTGACGGGAAACGCGGACCCACTTGTGGTCCTGCGGGGCGGCGAGCATTCGCTCGACCAGCTCCCGGTTCCCGTCCTCGATCCGCCGCCGCTCGACCAGCGCCTGCCGCGCCTCGGCGACGCGGTCGGCGAGGCGGTCGCGCACCGCCTCCAGCTCGCCGAGGTCGAGGACCCGCGGCACAGAGGCGACGGGCCCGACCCGGTGGGGCACCTCGGTGTGGCCGAAGGCCTCGCCGAAGAGGCCCGCCAGCTCCGCCTCGAGGCGCCCGATCTGCCGCCGCAGCTGCAGCCGCGCCTCGCGCTCGTCGAGGCCGACGCCCAGACCTGCAAATCCCTCTTCTCTCAGCAGCGCAGGCATCCCTGAAAGTGTAGTCACGCGGCCTCCAGGGTCGAGGCGGCCATCCAGAGCGCCTCCTCGACGGCGATCTGGGGAACGCCGTTGACCTGGATCGCGGCGATCGCGATCCGGCGGGTCGCCTTGACGACGCGCAGGCCCTCCGCCGTCGCCCCGAAGAGGAGTCCGAGCGGGCGCATCTCGTCGGCGATCGCCAGCGTGCCCTTCGCCATCTCGCCGGACATCCCCGCGAGCGACTCGCCCGGCGCGGAGTCGCGGATGCAGAGCCGGCCCTGGATCCCGTCGGCGTCGAAGGCGCGCAGCGCCACCCCGGTCTCGACGATCGCGATGTCGAGGGCGTCTTTGGGCAGGCCGTTGCTGCGGAAGCCGCCGTCGTGGAGGCGGTCGAGGGCCAGCTGCTCGACCGGCGTGCGGGTGCGGTCGGGGTCGAGCCCGATCTGGCGGAAGAAGACGCGGTATGCCCAGGGGATCGGCCGTTCGCGCAGCCGAATCGCCTGCGAGCCGTAGGTGCGGTCGGAGAGGTCGCGCAGCCGCCGCCGCACCGGCTCCGGGCTCTTGCCCGGCTTGGCGTCTACCTCGACCCAGGCGATCCCGAGGCCCGGGAACTCGGAGGTGATGTGGGGGGCCACCCACCCCTGCTCGGGCGCAGGGTCCCAGCCGATCCGCGGGCTGGCGGGGTCGGCGCCCATCTCAGCTGCCTTCCACCGCCGCCGTCGCCGCTAGCAGCCGGTCGACGCGCTCGCCGAGCTCGGCGGCGCTCAGTTCGCCGACGCTGACGCTCTGCATCGTCCCGCCCGGATAGACGTAGGCGAAGGTCGGGCAGCCGCCGATGCCGTAGAGGCTGCCGACGGCGCCGTCGCGGTCGTAGCCCACCGGCATCGTCCAGCCGCGCTGGGCGATCAGGTCCCGCACGGTGTCGCGGTCGTCGCGGATGTCGAGCGAGAGGAACCCCACCCGTCCACGGTAGCGCCGGAAGACCCGCTCGACCAGGTCCTGCTGGGCGACGCAGCCGTCCCCCTTGCTGAACCAGAACGAGATCACCAGGGGGCGGGCGAAGAGGTCGCAGACACGGATCGCTTCGGCGTCTTCGATCCGGCAGGCGGGAGTCCGCTCCGACCCTTCCGGACAGGGAATCGCCGAGGTCTCGCAGTCGTCCTGGGCGACGTTGGCGTCGCCTTCGAGCTCGCCGGCGGCTGCGGGGACGGCGAACTCGGGGAGCGGCCAGCGCGGCGGCAGCTCGTCGAGCCCGAGGGTCCTCCCCGGCCCGCCTCCTCCGATCGTGTTCACGGTCGCGACCACGATCACCGCCAGGAAGAGCAGCCCGACCAGGATCGAGTAGCGGTCCCTCATCGGCGCTCCAACAACAGCAGGGTCGCCGGCAGGACCAGCAGCACCCCGGTCAGGGCGGCGGCGAGATCGACGACGGTGACCAGCCCGAAGTCCCGCAGCATTTGCACGTCGCTGGCGACGAGGACGGCGAAGCCGGCGATGGCGGTGGCCCCGGAGGCGAGCACGGCGGCGCCGGTCCGCGAGTAGGCCCGCCGCAGCGCCTCCTCGGTCCCCGCCCCGCCCCGCCGCTCCTCGTGGAAGCGGCCGCTCAGCAGCACCCCGAACTCGGTCGCGATCGCGATCGTCAGCGCACCCAGGGCGGCCGACATCGGGTTCAGCGGGATCCCGGTGATCCAGAGCAGCAGCGAAGCCCAGCCGGTAGCAAGGACGGTCGGCACCAGCGGCACGAAGGCGCGCCGCCAGGAGCGGTAGATCAATAGCAACGCCAGCCCGACGGCGATCAGCCCCGCCAGGGTCAGCCAGTACTTGCTGCTGGAGAGGTCCGAAGCCGATTCGGCGGCGATCACCGAGAGGCCGGACAGCTCGACGTCGACCCCCTCCGGCGGCTCGCCGACCGCGTCCCGCACGCGATCCACCAGCTTGCCCTGATCCTCCAGCGACTGCGCCCTGATCCCGAACGAGATCAGGGCCTCGTTGCCGACTTCGCCCGTCTCCGGGTCGATCGGCGCCACCTGCCGCAAGGCGTATGGCGAGAGCGCCGACAGCGTCGCGTCGATCCGCTTCGCGGTCGGCGTTTCCCCTCCGCGGACGAGAAAGTCCGACAGCGCCGGCCCGGGACAGATCTCGGTGTCCAGGCAGCTCGGGTTTTCACCGCCGAACCCGTTCTCCTCGAGCACCCGCTTCTTGAACCCGGCCATCCACTCGACGGTTTCCGGATCGGTGAGATCCGGGGCCGTGATGCTCACGTCGAGCTCCCCCGAGACCCCGGTGGTGTCTTGCAACTCATTGAGACCCTCTACAGCCTTGACGTTCTGCGGCGCCAGCTCCCGGATGTCGGTGACAGTGTCTACCCGGGTCCCAGCGGCCCACCCCATAACGGCGAGGCCGACAGCGACGGCCAGGACCGCGGCGGGGTTCGAAACAGCGAGGGACAGCAGGCGCTCCGGCGGGCGGGTCCTGTCACGGGCTGTTAGGGGACCCCTGCGCTGGATGCTCGGGGTCCCCTGCGCCCGCGCCACCCGCCCGAGGATCGTTTGTGCGGCGGGACCGACGGTGAGGGCGAGGGCAAAAGCGACGGCGACGCCTACGATCAGGAACCAGGCGAAGCCTCGGACCATGGGGATCGGAGAGAGTTGAAGCGCCAGAAACCCTGCCATGGTCGCCGCGCAGGCTGCCGCGATGGTGGGTCCTCCCTTGGACGCCCCTTCCTCGAGCGAGCTGGTCTCGTCGACCCTCGCCTGGAGCTGAATCGCGTAGTCCACGGCTAGGCCCACCAGGATCGGCAGGGCGGCGATCGAGGCCATGGTCAGGGAGCCGCCGACGAGGGCCAGCAGACCGAAGGTGATCGAGGCGGCCATCAGTGCGATCGCCAGCGGCAGCAGCGGCCAGCGGGAGCGGAAGACGAGCAGGAGGACGAAGGCCATCACCGCCACCGCAAGCGCGAAGAGCACGAGCAGGGCGTCCTCGAGGGCACGGGAGACGCCGTCGATCACGACCGGGGCGCCGGAGACGACGTAGCTGCCCCCTTCGAGCTCGAAGCAGGGTGCCGGCTGCTGCCCGTCTTTGCAGGCCTTGCGCGGCGTCGTTTCCGCGACCGCGGCTTCGATCAACCCGATCGCGCGGTGGCGCTCGGCGTCGCTCAGGTCCGGCCTCAGCCGGATCACGATCTGGGCCGAGCGGGCGTTGGGGAAGAGGTAGGCGAGCCGGGCCTTGGGCGTCCCGCGGGGGCGGGCGAAGTCGAAGACGACGGTGGCGACGAAGTCTTCGTTGGTGATGCTGGGGGCACTGGTGATCCCGTATTTGGTCGCCACCGCCAGCAGGTATTCGCGGAAGCGGTCGGCGGGGACGTTTTCGGCCAGCCGCTTCAGCTGGTTGTCGATCTGGACGACCGACTCGTTGAGGAAGGTCGCCGGCCCGGTGAGGAACTCGACCGCTTCCATCTCCGCCAGCTCGGCGCAGGGCCCGGGGATCGGCTCGGCCCCCTTCGGCACCTTGCCCGAGAGGCAGCCCTCGAGCCGCAGCAGCTTGAAGAGGTCGTCCCCGAGCAGCAGCTTCGGCAGTTCCTCCTCGACGAGGACGACGACCGGTTCTTCGCCGAAGGTCTCGCGGACCTGCCGCGTCGCCCCGGCGGTGGCGGAGTCGGAGTCGGCGAGGGTGTCGACGCCGGCGTCGGTCGGCAACCGGGTCGCCCCGAGCGCCGCCACCGCCGCGAGGACCACGGCGACGGCGAGGACCGGGCGGGCGTGCCGGGCCGCCCACGCCGCGACGCGCCCGAACCAGGATGCCGCGTCCAATCTCAGTCCATCGAGAGCGGCCCGCTGACGTCAGCGTTGAGGAACTGGCTGACGAACGGGTTGCTGGAGTCGAAGAGCTCCTCTTTCGGCCCCGACTCGACGATCTTGCCGCTCCAGAGCACGGCGATGAAGTCGGCGATGCGGCGGGCAGTGCCGAGGTCGTGGCTGATCACCAGGTAGCAGCCGCCGTTCTCCGCGTGGACCTCGCGGATCAGCTCGCAGAGCAGCGCCGTGCGGACCGGGTCGAGGCCGGAGTCGGGCTCGTCGAACATCACGATCGCCGGTTCCAGCACCAGCGCCCGGGCGAAGCCGGCGCGCTTGCGCATCCCGCCGGAGAGCTCGTTCGGCATCTTGTAGGTGGCCTCGCTGAGCCCGACCTCGCGCAGGCGCCGGTTGACGATCTCGCCGATCTCCTCCTCGCCTTTGTCGGTGTGCTGCCGCAGCGGAAAGGCGACGTTGTCGTAGATGTTCATCGAGCCGAACAGCGCCCCGTCCTGGAACAGGAGGCCGAACTTTTTCCGCACGTCGAAGAGCTCGTCGTCGGTCATGTTCGGGATCGACTCGCCGTGGACGAGGACGTCGCCCGAGTCGGGGTAGAGCAGCCCGACGATGTGCTTGATCAGCACGCTCTTGCCGGTGCCCGAGGGGCCGAGCACCATCGAGACCTGGTCCTCCGGCAGCCCCAGGTTGAGGCCGTTGAGGATGCGGGCGCGGCCGAACTGCTTGACCAGGTCGATGATCTCGATCGCGTCCTCGCCGCCGTGATCGCGCTTGACGCCGGTGTGGAATTTGTAGGGGTCGTGCTCGCGCGGGTTGACGCCAGGGATGACGAAGTCCCGGCCCATCGTGGCGCCGTCCTCGCTGACGTAGGGCCCCTCCGCGGTGGCGCTTTCGGGATGGCCGGACCGGCCGCTGTCGCTGACCACCTCGGGCGGCGCTTCGGCGCTCGAGGTCGCTTCGTCCTGCAGGTCCTCTTCTTCGCGACGGGCCTCCTCTTCGGAGAAGCGGTTCTCTTCCTCGATCGACACCTCAGCCTCCTATTGGCGCACGTGGATTGGCTCCCCAGAAGACCAGGGTTCCGAGCATCCCGATGATGTGGACTAAGACGATGTTGAGGACCATCGACTTCGCCGTCGCGGTCCCCACCCCCACCGGCCCGCCGGAGGCGGTGTAGCCGTAGTAACAGCCGACCAGCACGATCGCGGTCGCCATCACCATGCCCTTGATCAAGCTGAAGATCAGGTCGGGCGGGTTCTGGAACATCCAGAAGATCAGGAAGTAGCCGCCCGAGGAGACGTCACCGATCTGCTCGACGACGGCGAGGTAGCTGGCGAGGTACATGATCCCGATCCCGACCAGGTACATGAACGGGAAGGAGATCCAGGCGGCGAGCAGGCGGGTGGCGCAGAGGAAGGTGACCGGAGGCACGCCCATCACCTCGAGCGCGTCGATCTCGTCGGAGATCCGCATCGCCCCCAGCTCGGCGACGATCCCGGTCCCGACCTTGGCCGCGAGCATGTAGCCGAAGGCGTAGGGCATGATCTCGCGCAGGTCGCACCAGGCGGAGAAGACGCCGGCGTAGGCGGGCGCCCCCTGGGCGCGCAGCAGGTAGGCGCCCTCGATCCCGCACTGGAGGCCGAGGGTGAAGACCAGGCCCCAGATGATCAGGGCGGAGCCGAGGATGAGGATGCCGGCCTGGCGCAGGCTCTCGCCGAAGAAGCGCAGGACGCGGCCGCTATAGACGAGCCCGGCGACGCGGGAGCCGAAGCGGGCGATCTCCCCCGCCGAGTCGAGCCAGTTGCGCGGGATCGCGAGCCAGGCGTTCATCGGATCGTCTGCAGCTCCGGGTTGGTCGCGAGCAGGGTCTGGGTGAAGACGTAGTTGAAGGCGAAGACGCCCATGAAGGAGATGACGACGGCCTCGTTGACGGCACGGCCGACGCCGGCGGCGCCGCCGGAGGCGGTCATCCCTTTGTAGGAGCAGACGACTGCGATCAGCGCTCCGAACAGGGTGCACTTGATGACCGAGCCCCAGAGGTCGGTGATCGAGGCGTTGGAGAAGAGGGTGGCAAAGAAGCCGCCGAGGGGCTGGTGGTAGAGCATCTCGGTGAGGATGCCGCCGCTGATCCCGAAGACCAGCGCGTAGATGTCGAGCAGGCCAGTGATCAGCATCAGCGCCAGGAAGCGCGGCACGACCAGGTTCTTGATCGGGTCGACCCCCAGCACCTGCAGGGCGTCGAGCTCCTCGCGGATCTTGCGGGCGCCGAGGTCGGCGGTGATCGCGGTGCCGGCGACGCCGGCGACGACGACCGCGGTCACGAACGGCGCGAACTCGCGAATCGAGGCGAGGACGAAGAAGCCGCCGAGCCGGTCGAGGGCGCCGAACAGCGAGAGGAAGTTCGCCGCCTGCAGCCCCGGGGCGCCGAACCCGAATGCGACCGTCGAGACCAGCAGCGGGAACCAGCAGAGCTGCAGCGCGAAGAGGAACTGGCCGATGAACTCCTCGCCGTACGGATAGGGAGGCTTGACCGCGGAGACGATCGTTCGCGCGGTGAGGATCATCATCTCCCCCACCTGTTCGAACAGGGACTTGGCGGGCAGAAACGCCCTGTTGACCGCGGATCCGACCATCTATCTCCTCCATCCGAGCCGCGACCGCACGCGCGCGGGCACCCCGCTCGGTGGCAGGAGTCTAGGGGATGCGAACCCCCCCACCGTTAGCCCCTTGTTGAGATCCGGCTAACCCCCGGCGAGGGAGGGAAACGCCTGCGAAACCCGGGAAACCCCGTGCTATGTTCGGGCCGCTTTGCGGGGGACCGGACGACATTCCCGGCACACCCGCCTCCGAGCCATCGCGACCGGGTTGACCGCGCTGGCGGTGGCGGCGCTGTTCGCTGCCTGCGGCGGCGGCGATTCCGGCGAGGACGAACCGAGCGGGACCTTCCACGTCAAGGTGACCGAAGCGAGCTTCCCCACCCTGCAGCGGCTCGGCCAGACCTCCCTGCTGCGGCTCGGGATCCGCAACACCGGCGACCGCTCCATCCCCGGCCTCACCGTCAGCTTCACGATCAAGGGCCAGCAGGGCGAAGACTCCACGCTTCCCTTCGGGGTCAGCGACCCGCAGCCGGAACTGGCCCAGCCGGACCGGCCTGTCTGGGTGCTGGCGGCGACCTACCCGCGGCTGCACGGCTCAGCGGACCCGGGCGGGGCCTCCACCTCGAGCGCGAAGACCTTCTCCTTCGGCGCCCTGAAGCCGGGCGAGACGACGCAGGCCGTGTGGAAGCTGAGCGCTGTCCGCGCCGGCAGGTTCACGCTGCTCTACGACGTCGGCGCCGGGATCGGCGGCAAGGCGGTGGCGAAGACCGAAGGCGGCGTCTCCCCCGGCGGGTCGTTCACGACCGAGGTGACGGACCGGCTGCCGGAAACCGAAGTCACCGACAGCGGCGAAATCGTTGAGATCGAGAAGGGCAAGTAGGGCCGCGACAGCGGCGGCGCTCCTCGGCGCCCTGCTGACGCTGGCGCTGCCGGCCTGCGGCTCCGCCAGCGACCAGGACGGGAACACCGACGCGAGGGCGACGGCCAGCGCCAAGCGCGGGGTCGGCTTGAAGAAGATCGGCTCCTTCGAGGCCCCGGTCTACGTCGCCGGCGCCCCCGGCTTCCCGAAGCTCCTCTTCGTCGTCGAGCAGCCCGGACGGATCGTCGTGCTGAAGGACGGACGCCGCGCCGGCACCTTCCTCGACCTGGGCGACCTCGTCGCCTACGGCGGCGAGCGCGGGTTGCTCTCGGTCGCCTTTCCCCCCGACTACGCCCGCAGCAAGCGCTTCTACGTCTATTACACGGATCAGGACGGCGCGATCCGCGTCGACGAGCTCCGCCGCCGCACGGCGACCCGCGCGGCCGCCGGCTCCCGGCGCGAGGTGATCCGCATCCCCCACCCCGTCAACGCCAACCACAACGGCGGCCAGCTGCAGTTCCTCGGCAACCTCCTCTACTTCGGGACGGGTGACGGCGGCTCCGGCGGCGACCCGCCCAACAACGCCCAGAACAAGGACGTCCTGCTCGGGAAGCTGCTGCGGATCGACCCGCGCGCCGCCGGGGGCAAGCCCTACACGGTGCCGGCGAGCAACCCCTTCGTCGGCAAGCCCGGTCGCGACGAGATCTACAGCTACGGGCTGCGCAACCCCTTCCGCTTCTCCTTCGACACCACCCATGGGCAGCCGCGGATCGCGATCGGGGACGTAGGCCAGAACGAGTTCGAGGAGCTCGACTACACGACCGTCGGCCGCGCCACCGGCGCCAACTTCGGCTGGGACGCTTTCGAGGGCTTCGGCACGTATGGGGACGAAAACAGCGGGACCCCCAACCCGGGCGGCACCGTGAAGCCGATCTTCGCCTACGGCCACTCCCGCGGCTGCACGATCATCGGCGGCTACGTGGTCCGCGACCCGCGCCTCCGCGGCCTGCGAGGGCGGTACGTCTACGCCGACCTCTGCGAGGGGCAGCTGCGCTCGCTCGTCCCCCACCTGAAGCGGGCCGGCGACGACCGCAAGCTCGGCCTCCGCGTTTCGAGCCCCAGCTCCTTCGGCGAAGACCAGCGCCACCGACTCTATGTGGCCTCGCTCGAGGGCCCCGTCTTCCGGCTCGTCCCCCGCTGACGCGCGGAAGATTTCACTTTACGCGCTTTCATGGCGGTCATGGCACCACCGAGAGAAAGCTGGACCGACGAGCGCCTCGACGACCTCAAGGAGCACATGGACTCGAGGTTCGACGCCCAGGAGAGATACATGGACGCGAGGTTCGACGCAGTAGACAAGAGGTTTGACGACGTCATCCGCATGATGCAGATCGGGTTCGGCATCACCGGCGGCGTCATGACGGCGGTACTCGGCGTGCTCGGCGTGATCGCCACCAAGCTCTGATTCGCCGCTAGAGTTGGCTGACCAGCCAAACGGGCGAAGGGAGCTGTGGTGGAGAGCGGAACGGCGGCGAGAGAAACCGGCGGGAACGGAGCGTCGGCCGCTGCGGCCGACTCCATAGAGGTCCACAACCCGGCGACGGGCGAGCTGATCAAGGCTATCCCGGTCGATCCGCCGGAGTCCGTTGCCGCGACCGTGCAGCGGGTCCGCAGCAACCAGCCCGAGTGGGAGGCGATGGGGACCGAGGGCCGCTACCACTGGCTCGGCAAGCTGCGCGACTGGCTGCTCGACAACGAGGAGCGGGTGCTCGACACGATGCAGGCCGAGACCGGCAAGGTCCGCGCCGACGCCAGCAACGAGCCCGGCTACCTCGCCGACCTGATCAACTTCTACGGCACCCGCGCCGCCGGCTTCATCGGCGAGGAGAGCGTCCGCCCCCACACCCCCCTGCTCGCCTCGAAGAAGCTGCGGATCCAGTACCGGCCCCATCCGGTGGTCGGGATCATCAGCCCCTGGAACTTCCCGCTGATCCTCTCGCTCGGCGACTCGATCCCGGCCCTCCAGGCCGGCTGCGCGGTCGTCATCAAGCCCTCCGAGTTCACGCCGTTGGGCCTGACCGAGGTGATCGAAGCCTGGAAGCACGAGATCGGCGGCCCCGACGTCTTCGACTGCGTCCACGGCGTCGGCGAGACCGGCGGCGCCCTGGTCGACGAGGTCGACTTCATCCAGTTCACCGGCTCCGACCGCACCGGCCGCAAGGTGATGGCGCGGGCGGCGGAGACGCTGACCCCGGTCAGCCTCGAGCTCGGCGGCAAGGACCCGATGATCGTCCTCGCCGACGCCGACATCGACCGCGCCGCCAACGCCGCGGCCTGGGGCGGGATGATGAACTCCGGTCAGATCTGCCTCTCGGTCGAGCGGATCTACGTCGAGGAACCCGCCTACGACGAGTTCGTCGACAAGCTCACGGCCGAGGTCGGCCGCCTGCGCCAGGGCGCCGACGACGCCCGCAACCCCAAGGACGTCGGCGCGATGACCTCGCCGAACCAGACGGCGATCGTCGAGGACCAGGTCGAGGACGCCCTCGCCGCCGGCGCCAGGGCGCTGACCGGCGGCAAGCGGGTCGAGGGGCCCGGCGACTACTTCGAACCGACGGTCCTGGTCGACGTCGACCACTCGATGAAGGTGATGCGCGACGAGACCTTCGGCCCGGTCGTCGGAGTGATGAAGGCGCGCGACGCCGAGGAGGCGATCCAGCTCGCCAACGACACTCGCTACGGCCTCGGCGCTTCGGTCTTCGGCGAGCGCGAGCGGGCCGAAGGGGTGGCGCGCCGGGTCGAGTGCGGCGCCGTCAACGTCAACGACGTCCTCATCAACTACTTCGCGATGGACGTGCCGATGGGCGGCTGGAAGCAGTCCGGGATCGGCACCCGCCATGGCGAAGGCGGGATCAAGAAGTACTGCCGCAGCGAGTCCCTCGTGATCACCCGCTTCGGCGGCAAGCGCGAGCCCACCTGGTACCCCTACACGAAGACCCGCCGCCGCATCCTCGCCCCGATCAGCCGCTTCTTCAACGCCCGCGACTGGCGCAGGAAACTCGGCCTCAAGCGGTAGCCGCTGAAGGGGGACGGTGGGGGTGCCCCGGGAGCACCTCCGCCGCGTTGATCGCGGTCTGCTGACGCCTCAATGTTTCCGGCGCGGCTCCATGCTGAGTACCCGGGGCACCCCCACCATCCCCCTTCCATCAACAGCTTCCGGCAGACGGCCCTCCGCGAGACCGCGAAAACCCTTGTTGAGGAAGGGTTTTTGCGGTCTCGCGGAATGACGTTCGACCGGTAGGGCGCAGGCACTTCTCTCGACGGAGCCTGGGACTTGTTCCATAGCCTTCCGGCCCATGCGACTCGCGATGTCCTTCATGGCAAGGGGACCCTGGGAGGACGGTCCCCGGCAGTTGGAGCTACCGATGGCGGTTGACCTCCCTTCTACCGGTCACTTCAAAGTCGTAGAGCAACGGCATGGCCCAGTCCTGCGCTCAGATGGTTGGGGACCAGAGGCGCCGCCAAGCCTGAAGATTCTCGGCGAAGCCAAAGTCGCCCCCCGCGGAATGGAGTTGAAAGAGGACCAGATCTTCATGTCCTACGACGCAGCCGGCAAGATTGTTCCCGCGCGGGCAATTGTCTGTCCGGAGATAGACCTGTTGGCAGAGGGAGCAGGCTGCGTAGGAGGAGCGATCGGCTTTGCCCTCGGCGTTCCCTTGGAAACGATGTCGTTCTTTTCTCCGGAGGATCCAAATCACTTCATCGCCGAGAGTGACGATGACCACCAAGTTTTGGCCGATCTCGGCACCGAGTGGGCACAGGCACCTCTGGCTGGCACGGGAGAGGTAGAGGTCTTCCGCAGAGAGTTCGTCGGTGCAGCGTTTGTGGAGGCGCTGGCCAGGCGGAAGATTCCAAGCATCTACGAAGGAGCACTTGGCCCGCAAGGACCCGCCGTCAGGTTCAGGGCTCTCTGGCGAGTTCTCGAGTTCTCCTTCCAAGCCCACGGCCAGAAGCTCGTGGATCTGCTGACCGAGTTCCCGCCCACTCGCGACCTCGGCTTCGACCGCCAAGAGCTGGAAGATCTGCGAACGCTTCGAGGCCGACTCAGTCATGCCGCCTCACGAACCGGTCTCCGAGAGTGGAGGCACGCGAACGAGGAGGCGATCGAGTCGCTCGGGCGACTATGGAGCCTGGTCGATTGGGTCACTCTCTGCAAGAGGGAACCGGGGCGATCGCTCGACGTCGAGAAGCTCGAGCGGCTGGCGGCCTACATCGATCGCGACGGCAAAGCCCAGGTTCCGGAAGGGGACGATGAGGCTCGGGACCGAATGAGGGACTGGTCCGAAGGCAGCCCCCGCTTCCGCCCTCCCTCTGCCTTCTGGTAGCTCCCTCGCCACCCCCGGTAGCCTCTTTAGGTTCATGGCTGAGCGTGACTACATAGCTGCGACTCGTGAGCGGGTCGTCGTCTTCGACGGCGGCATGGGCGCGACGCTGGAGATGTTCGACCTCACGCAGGAGGACTACGGCGGGCTCGAGGGCAAGTGCCACGAGGCGCTGGTGCTGAACCGGCCCGACGTGATCGAGGGCGTCCACGGCTCGATGCTGGAGGCCGGAGCCGAGGTGGTCGAGACCGACACCTTCCAGGGCTCGCGGCTGAAGCTCGAGGAGTGGGGGCTCGGCGAGCACACGCTGGAGATCAACACCAAGGCGGCGGAAATCGCCCGCAAGGCGGCCGGCGAGGAGCGCTTCGTGGCCGGCTCGATTGGCCCGACCGGGTTCCTCCCCGCCTCCACCGATCCCACCCTCGGCGACATCTCCTTCGGCCGTCTGGTCGAGGTCTTCGCCGAGCAGGCCGAGGGCCTGGTCGCCGGCGGAGCCGACCTGATCATGATCGAGACCGCGCAGGACATCCTCGAGGTCAAGGCGGCGATCTTCGGCGCCCGCGAGGCGTTTGCGAAGACGGGCCGGGCGCTGCCGATCCAGTGCAGCGTCTCGCTGCTGCCGAACGGCGGCAAGATGCTGCTCGGGACCGACGTCCAGTCGGTGCTGACGACGCTGACCGCGCTCGACGTCGACGTGATCGGCCTCAACTGCTCGACCGGGCCCGAGGACATGCGTGACGCGATCCGCTTCCTCGGCGAGACCAGCACGGTCCCCGTCCACTGCATCCCCAACGCGGGGCTGCCACTGCAGGGCCCCGACGGCGAGACGATCTTCCCGGAAAAGCCCGAGCCCCTGGCGGCGACGCTGGGCGAGTTCGTCGAGCGCTACGGCGTCGGCATCGTCGGCGGCTGCTGCGGGACCACGCCCGAGCACGTCGCCGCGATCCGCGAGCGGGTCGACGGCCGCACCCCCGGGGAGCGCCCGGCACCGGGCGCGATTGAAGTCTCCTCGATGATGACCTCGACGCCGCTGGTGCAAGAGCCCCGCCCCACCCTGGTCGGCGAGCGGGTCAACTCCCAGGGCTCGAAAAAGGCCAAGGAACTGCTGCTGGCCGACGACTACGACGGCCTCGTCCAGGTCGCCGAAGACCAGGTCGAAGGCGGCGCCCACGTGCTCGACACCTGCGTCGCCCTGACCGAGCGCCAAGACGAGGACGAGCAGATGAGCGCCGTGGTCAAGCGGATCTCGCTGACCCAGCCGGCCCCGATCCAGATCGACTCGACCGAGCCCGAGGTGATCAAGGCCGCGCTGGAGACGATCCCCGGCCGGGCGATCGTCAACTCGATCAACCTGGAGGCCGGCCGGGACAAGGCCGACGTCGTGATCCCGCTGGCCAAGGCCCACGGGGCGGCGCTGATCGCGCTGACGATCGACGAGGTCGGGATGGCGAAGACGGCCGAGCGCAAGGTCGAGATCGCCGAACGGATCCGCGACATCGCCTGCGGCGAGCACGGCCTCGACCCCGAGGCGCTGATCTTCGACCTGCTCACCTTCACCCTCACCACCGGCGACGAGGAGTGGCGGCCCTCGGCGGTGGAGACGATCGAGGGCATCCGCCGGGTCAAGGCGGAGATCCCGGGCGTCAAGACCTCGCTCGGAGTCTCCAACGTCTCCTTCGGCGTCTCGCCGCGCCCCCGCGCGGTGCTGAACAGCGTCTTCCTCCACCACTGCGTCGAGGCCGGGCTCGACCTAGCGATGGTCAACCCGAACCACATCACCCCCTACGGCGAGATCCCCGAGGAGGAGCGGGAGCTGACCGACGACCTCGTCTTCAACCGCCGCGAGGACGCGCTCGAGCGCTTCATCTCCTACTTCGAGTCCAAGGGCGAGGAGGCCGAGGCCGAGACCGCCGACCCGACCGCCGGGATGGAGCCCGAGGAGGCCTTGCACTGGCACATCCTGCGCCGCAAGAAGGACGGGGTCGAGGACCAGATCGAGCGCTCGGTCGAGAAGATCGGCGCCGTCCCCACCCTCAACGAGGTGCTGCTGCCGGCGATGAAGGAGGTCGGCGACAAATTCGGCGCCGGCGAACTGATCCTCCCCTTCGTGCTGCAGTCGGCGGAAGTGATGAAGCGGGCGGTGGCGCAGCTGGAGAACCATCTCGACCGGATCGAGGGCCACACCAAGGGCAAGGTCGTGATCGCGACCGTCTTCGGCGACGTCCACGACATCGGCAAGTCGCTCGTCAACACCATCCTCACCAACAACGGCTACACGGTGATCGACCTCGGCAAGCAGGTCCCGGTCGACACGATCATCGAGGCGGCGGTCGAGAACGAGGCCGACGCGATCGGCCTCTCGGCCCTGCTCGTCTCGACCTCGAAGCAGATGCCGACCTGCATCGCCGAGCTGCACCAGCGCGGCCTCGACTTCCCGGTGCTGATCGGCGGCGCGGCGATCAACCGCGACTTCGGCCGCCGCACCCTCTACCCCAAAGGCAAGGAGTCCGACGAGGTCTACGAGCCCGGAGTCTTCTACTGCAAGGACGCCTTCCAGGGCCTCGACACGATGGACGCGCTGGTCGACAGCGACGCCCGCGCCTCCCTGGTCGAGCGGATCAGGGCCGAGGCCAAGCAACTGCGGGAGAAGCCGGTCGTGGTCGACGACGCGCCGCCGACCACCGACGACAGCGTCCGCTCTGGCGCCCGCACCGACGTGCCGATCCCGCAGCCGCCGCACTGGGGCGTGCGCGAGGTCCCGATCGACCTCGAGGACGTCTACCCCCACCTCGACCGCCACGTCCTCTTCAAGCTGCACTGGGGCGGGCGCGGGGTCAAGGGCGAGGCCTGGCGGCAGCTGGTCGAGGGGAACGACGAAGACGAAGGCTTCGCGGCGCGGCTGGAGCGGATGTGGCGCGAGCAGGACTACCTGCACCCGCGGGCGCGCCTCGGCTACTTCCCCTGCAACGCCGACGGCAACGAGCTGGTCGTCTTCGACCCCGAGGACCCCGAGCGCGAGATCGAGCGGCTCGTCTTCCCGCGCCAGCCGCGCCACGACCGCATCTGCCTCGCCGACTTCTACCGGCCGATGGAGTCGGGTGAACGCGACGTCGTCGCCCTCCAGGGGGTAACGGTCGGGCCCGAGGTGACCGAGCTGATCGAAAAGCTCGAGGCCGAAGGAGAGTTCGCCGAGCAGCTCTACGTCCACGGCCTCGGCGTCCAGTCCGCCGAGGGCCTGGCCGAGTGGCTGCACGCCGAGATCCGGCGGCAGCTCGGGATCGAGCTCGACCAGGGGCGGCGCTACTCGTGGGGCTATCCCGCCTGCCCCGACCAGTCCGAGCACGAGAAGGTCTGGCGCCTGCTCGACCTGAAGAAGATCGGGATGACGCTCTCCGGCGGCTACGCGGTGATGCCGGAGCAGTCGACGGTCGCGATCGTCGCCCACCACCCGCAGGCGGTCTACTTCGGGATGAAATCGGGTTTCATCCCGGCCGAAAAGGCGCCGGACGAGGTGATCGCCGGCACCGCTCGCGGCGGCGAGCTGCCGCCGGAGTCCGACCCGGACCCCGGCGAGAAGGGCGAGGACGCCGAAGCGTCCCCCGCCCCCGAGCTCAGCCGCTGAAGCGGTGCGGAACTTCCGCCGGGTGCAGCGCCGGGCGCTGCCAGTTGCGGCCTTCGTAGGCCTCCTCGAAGCCGGCCCGCCGCAGATTGCGGGTGACCGCCGACCATGAGGCCAGGTCGCATTCGCCGACCTCGACGAACACGGTGTGGCAACCGGCCCGATGGGCGTCGACCAGCCGCCTGTGCAGCAGCGCCGCGTTGCAGCCGTGCCCACGGGCGTGGGCGAGCGTCTGCCCGGCACCCAGCTGGGCAACCCCGCCGACGATCAGCATCGAGCCCGTCGCGACGGGAACTTCGTCGGGCCCCAGCGCGGCGGTGTAGCAGTGCCACCCCTCGCGCTGTGGCAGCGAGAAGAACAGCGTGCCCGCAACCAGCGGCATCTCCAACGCTTCCGCCGCGATCGTGCTCAGGCCTTCGCCTTCGGCTTCGTCCTGGCCGAGCCTGTAGATCGTGATCCCAGGATCGACCTCGAAATCGGGCGGCGAGCCGTCGCGGACCATTTTCACCCAGCCCGCTCCGCGCTCGTACCCCCTCTCTCCAAGCCAGCTTTCGGCGTCCGGCGCCCCGGGCCGCCCCGCCGCCACCGGTATCCGGTAGTCGACTTCGCGCGCCCGCATCCATTCGATCGCCGCGGCCAGGTGGCCCTCGTCGACCGCACCAGGCTCCGCCGCACCCTGAATCTGCTGCAGCAGATGGATCTCGGGCAGGTCGCCGAAGGCGGTTGCCTGCACCGGACCGAACCTCTGTACTTCCACCCCCGATTCGGAGATCGCTTCCGGAACTACTGAGTCCCACATGTCGCGCCGGAAGCGCTGCGCGACTCTCTCCAACACTGCCGAGTCGTATCTCACGGCTCCCCTTCCCCCAGTTCGCGTGAGTTGTTGGCCGATTGCTCGACTCTATGCATATTACTGTGGACCCGTCAAGGAACCTTGCTGATCCGGCTACGGCTTAATCAAGCGAGAAGGGGGGCCTGGCGCCAGTGGATGGAAGCGCCGGCCACGCGCCTTCTCGTGTCAGCGATGCCGGCCTGGGAATGGTGGCGGCACGCTTACTCGGGCATACTAGATCAATACAGCAGAGTTTTTTAATGCTTAGCGAAGCTTGACATCCTAAGCTCGCGGCTGGCTGGGCCGCGCCCGTGGTTTCGGATCCAGCCGCACGGGCGCCGCGGAAACAGCCTGTACTCTCAAGTCGCTCCAGGTCAGCCCCTCCCGGACCAGCGCTGGCAGCCCGAGGGCGACGGCGGTGGCGATCTCGACCCCCTGGAGGATCACCCCGTAGGCCAGGGCGTCGGCGGTGCTGATGTTGAAGCCGGTGTGGAGGACGCTGATCACGGCCAGCTGGAAGACGCCGATGTTCGACGGCGTCGCCGGCACCACCGCGGTGACGTTGACGGCGAAGAGGACGGCCGCGGCAGCGCCGATGCCGGCCTGCCCGTCGAGCCCCAGCGCGTAGAGCAGCCCCCAGCAGGCGGCGAGCTGGATCGCCCAGGCCATCAGCTGGGCACCGGCAGCGGCAGGGCCGTAGCGGGGGTCGCGGAACACCGCCAGGCCGGCGCGGACCTGAAGCAGAGCCCGGTGGACGTTGGCCCCGACCCGGGCCAGGCGGCCGTTGCCGTTGCGACGCATCAGCAGCGGCGCCACCAAGACGACGATCAGGACCAGGAGCGGCACCAGGCTGAAGAGGAAGATCTGCTTCGTCCCGGAATGGAAGAGCGGCGTCGTCGAGACGATGATCGCCCCCAGCAGGACCAGGGCCACCAGGTTCAGCATCGTCTGCGAGACCAGCGTCCCCAGCAGGACCGGGAAGGTTTCCCGCATCCGCCCGCTGCGCCGCGCCAGGGTCATCGCGCGGGCCGGCTCCCCCAGGCGGGCCGGCAGGGTCGCCGACATCAGCACCCCGATCATCGTCGCCGAGGTGACGTCGCGGCGGCGGATCGGGCGGTTGGGCAGGGCGGCGCGGGCGATCCAATACCAGGAGGCGGCGCGGAAGAAGAGCGAGCTGGCCATCAGGGCGCAGGCGATCAGGACCCAGGTGAGGTTGGAGCGGACGATGCTCTCGACGACGTTGTCGATCCCGATCCTCCTGGCCGCGAGAAAGGTGAGGCCAACCCCCATTGCGCCCGCGACGGCAAGCCCGGCCCGGCGGGCGACGGCGCGGCCCCTGTTGCCGGCCTGGGCGGGGGCGGGGTCGAGCGAGGGCAGCCGCTCGGCCGGCCGGCGGGGGCCGCCGTCGGCAGGGCGCAGGCCCGCCCAGTGAGCGAACTTCTCGCTGGCCAGGGCGGGCTTCGGAGCCTCGATCGCGCGCTCGTAGACCGCCGTCACCTGGTCGGCCACCCGCGGCCAGGCGTACCTCTGCGCGCTGAGGCGGGCCGCCTCCCCCATCGCCTGCAGCCGCTCCGGCTCGAAGTGCACGCGCTGCAGCTCCTCGGCCAGCCGCTGGGGGTCGCCGGGCGGGACGAGGAGGCCGTCGACGCCGTCGGAGACGACGTCGCTGTAGCCGGCTATCGCCGAGGCGATCACCGGGGTCCCCGCCGCGAAGGCCTCGGTCAGGACCATCCCGAAGCTCTCGCCCGAGAGCGATGGGGCGCAGAGCAGGTCGGCGCGGTGCAGCTCCGCCCACAGGTCCTCGCGGGAGACGCGACCGCGGATGTCCATGAAGCGGAGAAGGTCGGGGTCGGCGACGTAGCGCAGCACGTCCTCCCGTTCGGCGCCGATCACGGTCAGGCGGCAGGGAACGTGCTCGACCAGGGCGTTGAAGGCGGTGAGCAGGATCGGCAGTCCCTTGCGCTCCTCCGGGCGCCCGACGAAGAGGATCTCGAGGTCCCCTCCGGTCGGCTTCGGCCCGCTTGGGGCCGCGTCGACGTCGACCCCGTTGGGGACGATCGTGTACTCGCCGCCGTACCAGCGCCGGCCGGTCCAGGCGGCGGCTTCGGAGACGGCGATCCGGGCCGAGAGGCGGTTGAACACCCGACGGGCTCCGAGGCCGGTGGCGATGTAGTTGGGCAGCGCCCTGGTCGAGTAGGCGTGGAAGGTACCGACGATCGGGTCGCGGGCGCCGAGCGTCGCGTTCCAGCCGACCAGCGGCACCATCGGCTCGTGGACGTGGATGACGTCGAATTCGCCGCTGCGCACCAGCCGCCGCGGCGCCACCACGCCGCCGGCGGGGAACGGCGCCAGATTGGAGACCGAGCCGTTGGCGCCGAAGCCCATCGTGCGGCCGAGCGGGATCAGGTAGTCGGGCAGCTGCCGCCGTTCCGCCTGCGCCCTGTGCAGGGCGCGGCTGACCCTCCCGGGCGGGTCGACGGGGGCGAGGACACGGACATCGTGGCCTCGCCCCAGGAACTCCTCGGCGAGAGCCTCAACGTGCCGGTTCACGCCCCCCTGGAAGGACCAGGAATATGGCGAGACGAGACCTATGCGCACGGGACGATTAAGGGTAGATCATCACCCGGCAGGCGAAGCCGCAGCAAACCTCAGCTCGCGCCGGGTCGAGCCTCGGCCCAGGCGAAGCCGGTGAAGACGAGCAGGTAGGCGGCGCCAACCTCCAGCACCAGCGCCCCGGAGTCGTTTGCGAGAGTGCCGACCACGGTCGCGGCGAGGGCCCCGGCGAGGCCTGCGCGCACCGCCGGAACGTCGCGGAGCCAGGCCCGCAGCCGCTCCCGGCGCAGGTAGGCGATCAAGGCCGCCGCCATCACCAGCGGCAGGAAGGCGAGCAGGACGGGCCGGGCGAAGCTGTGGGCGGAGAGCTGGAGCCGGCGCTGAGCGACGTCGGCGAGGTCACCGAGCCCGCCGGCGTCGAGGACGGAACGGGTGAGGTGGGCGTTGGCGCCGCTGGCCAGATCGACGAGGGCGAGCAGGGCGAGGACGAGCAGCGGGGCGGCGACGGCGGCGAGCAGGAGCGGGCGCCTGCCCCGGCCGGCGACGGTCACAGCGGCGACGGCGGCGCCGACCGGGAAGACGATCGCGGCGCCGACGTCGGCGCCGAAGCGGCCGGCCGCGAAGACGGCGGCGGCGAGCAGCCCTACGCCGAGGAAGGCGAGGGCGGACGCTCGCGCCGACGCCTTTGCGGCGAAGCCCGCCAGGCCCGCACCCGCCCCCGCCGTCACCAGCACCGCCAGCAGCGCCTCGAGCTCGTTGCCAATGCCGTAGAAGCGGACGCCGAGGCCCGGGTTGGGGCCCAGGAGGGAGAGCGAAGTCAGCGGCGAGCCGGCGACCAGGTCGACCGCGTAGGCGAGGGCGGTCAGGCCGGAGGCGACGGCAAGGGCGCGGTATCCCTGCAGAAGCAGGAGGGTCGCCACGGCCACGAGCGGCGCCAGCAGGAGCACCAGCAGCCGTTCGACGGTCTCACCGGCTTCGAGCGCCGCCCCGAGGAGGAGGACGAGCGGGAGGTAGACGAGCGCCAGCCCGACCACCCGCGTCGCCGGCCGCGCGAGGCGCCCACGGCCGAGGAGAGCGACGAGCGCCAGCGCCAACAGCCAGACGACGACGTTGAGGCCAACCACCGGCCCGCGCCGGTGCGAGATCACTGCCATGCGCGCGCCGAGCGATTCGATCGCGGCCGGGTCCACCGTCCCCTCGGCCCGGATCGGCTGTCCCGACATCTCGCTGCGTATCGGGATCCCGAAGTGATCGAGGATCGTCGGCGCGACGTCGGTTGAGAGCACGTAGCCGTCGATGCGGGTGCTGCCGGAGGCGAGGTTGCCGTCGAAGCCGGGGCCGGCAATGCCGATCGGCAAGGGCGCGTCCGTATCGCCGGTGGGCCGCGCGATAGCGATCACGGTTTCGCCGCGGCCCGGCGCCGGCGGCAGACCCGACGCGGTCCGGCGAAACAGCCGGGGCGGAACACCGCTCCTCCTCAGCGTCGACTCCAGCAGTCCCGGGACTATGTCCGCGGGAGCCGATGCGGCTCTCTCCTTCACCGCCCGCCACCACCCAGTGCTTCCCCTGCTTCGCTCCGGCAGGTCCTCGTCGTAGAGCGAGTCGAAGACGCGGTTGCCCTGGCCGATGTCCAAATAGGTCTGCGCGGGCGGCACCGTGCCGAGGCCAGCGCTCATCAGGCCGGGTGAGTACCCGGCGTCGGCGAGCTCGGCGATCGTCGTTCCCGGCGGCAGAAGTACGAGCTGGACGGGAGAGGCCTCCTCAGCGACGGCCGGCGGCGCCGCGACCGCGAGCAGCACGAGCGCTATCGTCATCGCGATGGCCGACCGCACGTTCGCCAAGTTCTCGTTTTTCAAGATCGATCCAGCCTGGCGTCGTCGGGACCCGGAGCTCCGCGCGGCCGACAAGGGGGAATTCCTCGCCGCCTGCGAGGACTTCGGCGTCGACCGCTCTCTGCGCGCCTACTCAACCATAGGAACGCGCGGAGACGTCGACCTGGTCTTACTTGCCCAGAGCCCGAACCTCGACGACATCCACACCTTCCACGTCGTCCTCGGCCAGAGCGGCCTGGCGAAGTGGACGACCACCCCCCACTCCTTCCTCTCGATGACCAAACGCTCGCCCTACTCGGCCGAGGACGCCCGCCCGGAGATCTGCACCTCCGAGCGCAAGTACCTCTTCCTCTACCCGATGGTCAAGCAGCGCCGCTGGTACGGGCTGGCGCCGGAGGAGCGCGGCCGGATCATGAAAAGCCACATCGAGGTCGGCCGCCGCTATCCCGAGATCACGATCAACACGACCTACTCATACGGGATCGACGACCAAGAGTTCGTCGTCTGCTTCGAGGGCGACGACCCGGGCGAATTCCTCGACCTCGTCAACGAGCTGCGGCCGACCGAGTCGAGCGAGTACACCGAGCGCGAGACGCCGATCTTCACCTGCGTGGCGATGTCGGTCGGCAAGGCGCTCGACGCCCTCGACGGCACCCCCAGCGCCGTCGGCGCCAGCGCCTCGGCGCTCGGCTGAAGCGCCGAGTTCCGTATCCTGCTCCGTCCCATGAGCAAGATCGGAACCGAAGAGACCCCCCTGCGCGTCGCCATCGTCGGCGCCGGCCCGTCCGGCTTCTATGCCGCCGAGCACATCCTCAAGGACGGCGACCTGCACGCCCAGGTCGACCTGTTCGACCGCCTGCCGACCCCGTTCGGCCTGGTCCGCGGCGGCGTCGCCCCCGACCACCCGAAGATCAAGTCCGTGATCCGCGTCTACGAAAAAACCGCGGCGCGCGAGGGCTTCCGCTTCTTCGGCAACGTCAAGATCGGCCACGACGTCGAGGTCGAGGAGCTGGAGCGGCTCTATCACGCGATCGTCTTCACGGTCGGCTGCGAGACCGACCGCCAGCTCGGGATCCCCGGCGAGGACCTCCCGGGCAGCCACGCCGCCACCTCCTTCGTCGGCTGGTACAACGCCCACCCCGACTATGCCGACCGCGAGTTCGACCTCTCCTGCGAGCGCGCCGTCGTGATCGGCAACGGCAACGTGGCGATGGACGTCGCCCGGATGCTGGCGCTGACCGACCACGAGCTGCGCCAGACCGACACCGCCGACCACGCGATCGAGGCGCTGGACCGCAAGCAGATCCGCGAGATCGTCGTCCTCGGCCGCCGCGGGCCCGTCCAGGCCGCCTTCACCAACCCCGAGATCAAAGAGCTCGGGGAGATGGAGGACGCCGACGTCGTCGTCGATCCCAAAGAGGTCGAGCTCGACCCCGCCAGCCTGGCCTACCTCGAGTCCGAGGAGGCCGACAAGACGACCAAAGTCAACGTCGAGACGCTCAAAGAGTTCTCCCAGCGCGAGCCGGAGGGCAAGAAGCAGCGGATCGTCCTCCGCTTCCTCGCCTCGCCGGTCGAGATCAAGGGCGAGGGCAAGGTCGAATCGATCGTGATCGGCCACAACGAACTGGTCGAGGAAGGCGGTTCTCTGCGCGCCAAGGACACCGGCGAGCGCGAGGAGCTCGAGTGCGGGCTGGTGCTGCGCTCGGTCGGCTACACCGGCGTCCCGATCGAGGGCGTCCCCTTCGACGAGAAGCGCGGCCTGATCCTCAACGAAGGCGGCCGCATCCTCGATTCCCACGACTCCGGGCACAAGGTCGGCCACTACACCGCCGGCTGGATCAAGCGCGGTCCCTCGGGCGTGATCGGGACCAACAAGAAAGACGCGCTGGAGACCGTCCAACACCTCCTCGCCGACGTCGAGTCCGGCACCCTGCTGAGCCCGGAGAACGCCGACCCAGCCGCGGTCGAGGACCTGCTGGGGCAGAAGGGCATCCGCTACGTCTCCTTCGAGGACTGGCAGGCGATCAACCAGGCCGAGGTCGGCCGCGGCGAGCCTCACGGCCGCCCGCGGGTCAAGTTCGTCCGGGTCGAGGAGATGCTCGAGACCCTCGGCGAGCCCTCCGCCGCCGGCTAGTGCCCGCCGACCTCGCCGAGCTGAAGGGGATGATCGAGGCCGCCCTGCCGGGCGCCGCGGTCGAGGTGATCGACGAAACCGGCACCGGCGACCACCTGCGGGCGACGGTCAGCGCCCCCCAGTTCGACGGCCTCTCCCGGATCGACCAGCACCGCCTGGTCAAGGCCGCGGTCAAAGAGCGCTTCGACGACGGCACGATCCACGCGCTCTCGGTCAAGACCAGCGTCCCCGGCTGACGAGACTCCCTCCTCTCTACACTTGTCCCCATGGCCGACCCAGAGCTGAAGAGCAAAATCGAAGAACTGATCGCCGCCAACCCGGTCCTGTTGTTCATGAAAGGGACCCCGGACATGCCGCGCTGCGGCTTCTCGATGCGCGTGGTCCAGGTGCTGGACCAGGTCGACGTCGACTACGGCGCGATCGACGTCCTCCCCGCGCTGCAGCCGCTGCGCGAAGTCACGGCGGAGATCGCAGACTGGCAGACCTTCCCCCAGCTCTACGTCAACGGCGAGCTGCTCGGCGGCTGCGACATCATCGAGGAGATGTTCGAGTCCGGCGAGCTGGCCGAGGCCCTCGGCGTCGAGCAGCCGGAGAACGCTGAAGTTCAAGCCGCGCCGCCGGCGCAGTCGCCCCCACTTCAGATCGAATAGAAGCTCTTGCGGTCTAGTTAGACCGCGGCTTGTTCGGCGGCGTCCTCTTTTACCTGGAAGGAGGATCCGCAACCGCAGGCCGCAACCACGTTCGGGTTGTTGACCTGGAAGCCGGCGCCCTGGAGGCCTTCGACGTAGTCGACCTCGGAGCCGAAGACGAACTGCATGCTGACCTTGTCGACGATGACGGCGACGCCGTCGACCTCGAAGACGTGGTCGTCCTCCTTGGCCTTGTCAAAGGCGAGCGCGTACTGGAAGCCCGAGCAACCGCCGCCCCGGACAGCGACCCGCAGCGCCTGCTCGGCGCCGTCGGGCTGAGACCCCAGCAGCTCGCCGATCTTCTCGGCGGCCTTGTCGGTCAGGGTGATCGCGGCGTTGGGCGTATCGGACACTTCACAAAGTGTAGCGGATACGGCGGTCGGTCAGGTTGGTCTCCGCGTCTAGAATCGCCCTGTGAGCTCGCCTGCCGAGACCGCGGTCGTCTGCGACACGACCTGCTACCTGCCGACCGAGCTTCTGGCCGAGCGGGGGATCGAGGAGATCAGCCTCTACGTCGCCGTCGACGGGCAGCAGGAACGGGAGTCGGAGATCTCCGACTTCGACGAGTTCTACGAGCGCCTGCGCGCCTCGGAAAGCGGCGCGACCACCTCCCAGCCCTCGATCGGCGACTTCCTCGGGGTCTACGAGCCGCTCCTCGCCGAAGGGCGGGAAGTCGTCTCGATCCACCTCTCGGCCGGCATCTCCGGCACCTTCGAGGCCGCCGGCCAGGCGCGCGAGCGGCTGATCGAGGAAGGCAAGGGCGGCGAGCGGCTGCACCTGCTGGACTCGCGCTCCGCCGCCGGCGGAATGGGCCTGTGCGCCCTCGGCGCCTCCTCGGCCGCCAGAGCCGGAGCCGACGCGGCCGCGACGATCACCCGTGCCGAGGAGACGCGCGAGGACCTGAAGATGTGGTTCGCGATCGACACCCTCGAGTACCTGCGGCGCGGCGGCCGCATCGGCGGCGCCCGCGCCTGGATCGGCAGCGCCCTGAAGATCAAGCCGATCCTCACCCTCGAGGAGGAGATCACTCCGATCGAGCGGGTCCGCACCCGCGCCCGCTCGCTCGAGCGGCTGCGCGACTACATGCGCCAGCGGCACGAATCCGGCGCCGACGGCTGGGTCGTCCAGTACATCCAGGACAAAGAGACCGCCGACGTCATGGTCGAAGACTGCTACGAGATCTTCGGCTGCGAGCCGGCCTTCATCTCCGAGGTCGGCCCCGTCCTCGGCGCCCACGTCGGCCCGGGCCTACTGGGCGTCGGCTCAGTTCATACGGATCTAATCAACTAACCGACGTCGTCGCTGCCGAGGTCCAAGCGTCGCCAGACAAGGACGCAGGGAGCGTGGCGTGCTCTGCACGCGAGCGACCGAGGACGCCGTATGGCGGCGCCTGGGGCCGTCAGCGGCGACGGCGGCGGAGCATTGCGCGTGCACCGATGAAGAAGCCGACGGCGGCGGCGCCGACCATCAGCTGCTGTTTGTGGTCCTCGACCTGGCGGCGCCAATCGGTCAGTTCGTTGACGCGGCCGCGCAGGGCGTCGACCGAGGTGCCGAGCTGGCGGCGCTTGAGGTCGATGTCGCGGCGGATCTCGGCCGGCGAGCGGCCAGGGGCACCGGTGGTCACTTGGCCTCCCTTTCCAGCATCTCCTTGGTCAGCTTCGCCTCCTCGATCGCCTGCTCGGGCACCGGCGGCGACCCCGCCTTCAACGCTTTTGAGGCGATCCAGCCGGCCAGGGCGGCAAGCAGGAGGAAGATCGCGGCGGTGACGAAGTAGCCGGCCCAGATGTTGCCGCTGAAGAGTTCTTCGCCCAGCACCCAGGCGATCCCGTGGAGGATCATGATCAGCGCCAGGAAGGCGAAGGCGCCGGCGGCGATGCCGATGCCCGCTCCGCGCGCCAGCTTGCTGACTTTCTCGGAGACCTCCGCCTTCGCCAGCTCGATCTCCTCGCGGACCAGCGTCGAGGCGTTCTCGGAGACCTCGACGACGAGGTCGGCGATCGAGCGCTGCTCGGGCGGGGGCGGCGGTCCCTGCGGCGGGATCGGGGGCGGGTTCTGGGGTGGCTCCTGCATCGTGGCTCCTACTCGGGCGGATCCTCGTTGTAGATGCGGCGGTAGATCAGCGAGGCGGCGCGCGCGGCGACGATGCTCGCGACCGCGCCGGTCCCGGCAAGGATGCCGCTCCAGACGAGACGTTTGACCAGCTCGTTGTCCACTAGCTCAAGTCCTTCCCCATGCGAGTTGAGGAGTAAACCCTATCCGCGGGGCTCGAGGCCGTCGCAGATGGTGGTGACAAGAAGATCCCGCGCCTGATCGAAGTCGGCGTCCGAGGCCGGGATCGTGCCGAAGATCCAGCCGGAGAGCAGCTGCTCGATCGCCCCGTAGAAGGACATCGAGGCGAACATCGGCGCCACGTCGCCGCGGAAGGCGCCACTTGCCTGGCCGTCGGCGACGATCTTGGCGATCGACTCATAGGCGCGCTGGATCTGCTCGAGGTGGGTCTTGCCGAAGGAGTTCGCCGCCCGCGTCACCTCGACGATGATCACCTTCATCAGCTCGGGGTCGTGGCGGTAGGAGTCGAAGATGAAGGTCGCCACCGCACCCAGCTTCTGGCGCGGGCTGGCGGCGGTCTTGTCGGCCTCGTCGATCGCCGCCAGCAGCAGCGACCAGCGCTCGATGAAGAGTTCGTTCAGGACCTCGTCCTTGGATTTGAAGTAGTGGTAGACAAGCCCGTAGGCGACGCCGGCCTCGTCGGCGATGTCGGAGACGCGGGTCGCGTGGAAGCCCTGGCGGGCGAAGACGCGGATCGCGGCGTCGAGGATGAGGCGGCGTTTGTCGGCGGGCGGTGCCTGCGCCATCAGCCCCGGTCCTCGGTCGGCTGCGGCCAGGCGTAGGCGCCCGGTTGGCGGTTGGCGAGCGAGGGGAGCTGCTCGCGCACCCGCTCCAGATGGGCGAAGTCGAGCTCGGCGGCGACGAAGCACTCCTCGTCTGGCGCGGTTGCGAGGACGACGCCCCAGGGGTCGACGATCAGCGAGCGGCCGAAGGAGCTGTAGTGCGGGGGCGCTTCGCCGACCTGGTTGGGAGCGAGGACGAAGAGCTGGTTCTCGATCGCCCGCGCCCGCAGGAGCACTTCCCAATGGTCGCGGCCGGTGGCGAGGGTGAAGGCAGAGGGGACGGCGATCAGCCGCGCGCCGCGCAGGGCGAGGATGCGGAAGAGCTCGGGGAAACGGAGGTCGTAACAGACGGTGAGCCCGGCCGTGAGCTCGCTGACCTGGGCCACGACCGGTTCGGCGCCGGGTCGCTCGAACTCCGACTCGCGGTAGGAGACGCCGCCGGCGTCGACGTCGAACATGTGGATCTTGCGGTAAACGGCGAGGTCCTCGCCCCCGGGATCGATCAGGACCGACGTGTTCGAGGCCTTCTCCCCCTCGACGCCGCGCTCGGAGATGCTGCCGGCCAGCAGGTGGATGCCGAGATCTCGCGCCCAGCCGCGGGCGGCGCTGAGGCTGGGGCCGTCGAGCGGCTCGGCGCCGGCGACGAGTTCCTCACCCCCGCCGAGCAGGTTCCACTTCTCCGGCAGGGCGACGAATTCGGCCCCGTCGGCGGCAGCGGCGCGCACCAGGCGCTCGGCCGTCGCCAGGTTCCTGTCCTTGTCCCCGTTGGAGTTGAGCTGTACCGCCGCTACACGCACGCGCGCCCTTCGTTGATTGACCAGTCAATCGGCTGCCCCAGTATATGAGCGCTCGGGGCGCCTTGACGGCTCTAGATGTTCAGCTGGCGCGCGACGATGCGGTCGAGGACCGTGGTCGGTACCAGCGGCTTCAGCCGCGCCTGCAGCTTGGCGTCGAGGCCGACCAGGTAGCGGGCCTTCGGCCGGCTCGATTCCAACGCGTGGGCGATTGCCTTCGCCACCTTCTCCGGTGGGATCCCGCGTTCGGCGGTGTCTTGGATCACCTTCTTGAACTTCTCCAGCGCGGCCCCGTAAAGCAGGCTCGTCTGCGGCGACTTCGCTTCGATCTCCTCCGCCTTGTCCTGGCCGCGTCCCCAGATCGGCGTGTCGATCGAGCCGGGCTCGATGATCGCCACCTCGATCCCCCACGGCCGCAGCTCCTGGCGGAAGACGTCGCCGATCGCCTCGGTCGCGAACTTCGACGCGTGGTAGGGACCGCCGAAGGGGAAGGCGATGCGGCCGCCGATCGAGCTGAGGAAAACGACCCGGCCTTCGGCCTTGCGAATCTGCGGCAGCAGGGCCTGCGTCATCCCCACGTAGGCGACGAGGTTGACCTCGAGCTGGTGGCGCAGGTCCTCCAGCGGCATCGTCTCCAGCGGGCCCGGGACGGCGACGCCGGCGTTGTTGACGAGCCCGTCGAGCCCCTCCGGGCTCCCGCGCTCGACCTGCTCGGCCACCGCGGCGACCTGCTCGGCCTCGGTGACGTCGAGGATGAGCGGCGTCAGCCGCTCAGAGGCCTCGCCACGCAGTTTCTCCGCGTCCTCCGGCTTGCGGACCCCGGCGAAGACCCGCCAGCCGGAGCCGTCGAGCCGCAGCGCGGTGGCGCGCCCGATGCCGGTCGAAGCTCCGGTGAGGAGGACGGATCGCACCGGAACGAGGCTACAGGGGGGAGAGTTTGGCGCTCCCGATTCTTGACACAGCAGGGTGGGGCAAGAATCGGATACGCGAAGCAAGCGAGCCTGGCAGCTCGCGGCGAGGCAGCACGGCATCGTCACCCGCCGGCAGTTGCTGGCGCTGGGCTTCGGACGGAGGTCGATCGAACACCGCCTCGCCCGGGGGCGCCTCTTCCAGGTGAGCCTCGGCGTCTACGCGGTGGGTTGGCCGGCGCTCAACCAAAGGCGACAGTGGATGGCGGCGGTCCTGGCTGGCGGAGAGGGAGCGGCGCTGAGCCATCGCAGCGCGGCGGCGCTGTGGGAGATCGGCGGGGAGGGCGGCTGGATCGACATCAGCGTTCGCAGGCGCTGCGAACTGCAGCGGCCCGGGATTCGGTTTCGCGGCCGGCCGAGCCTGGCGCCCACTGCCCTCGTGGTCAGGGACGACATCCCGGTCACGTCACCGTCGCAGACGCTCGTCGACCTCGCAACCGAACTAGATCCCATCGCCCTCGAGCGAGCGGTTAACGATGCCGACAAACGCGATCTGATCGATCCCGAAGCGTTGCAAGAAGAGCTGATGCGCTTTGGCGGGATCCCAGGCGTCCGCCCCCTGCGTCGCCTGCTCGACAAGCTCTTCTTCCGGCTCTCAGACTCCGACCTGGAGATCTACTTCCGCCGCATCGTCAGGGCGGCGAGGCTCCCGATCCCACTCACCAAACAACGCGTGAACAGGTTCGAGGTCGACTTCTTCTGGCCTCAGCTCGGACTCATCGCGGAGACCGACGGCCTCCGCTATCACCGCACTCCGTCGGCGCAGCTTCGGGACGCCCGCCGCGACCGGGCGCACGTGATGGCCGGGATGACGCCGTTGCGCTTCACCCATTACGAGGTCCGCTACGAACCCAGCCGCGTCCGCGCGGAGCTAGTGAATACGGTCGCGATGCTTCGGAAGCGCATCCGAGTCTGACCACAGCCGGCTGGGGCGAAAATCGGATTCGCCGCTTAAATGCGGCAGCAACGGCGTAACCTTTGTGGCGTCGTGCACGAGACCATCAAGGACGATGCCGAGCGCAAGCAGGTCACTGTCCTGTTCGCCGACGTGAGCGGCTCGATGGACCTCGCCGAGCAGGAGGATCCCGAGGAGTGGCGGGAGATCATGCAGCGCTTCTTCTCCACGCTGGCCGACACCGTGACCCGCTTCGAGGGCACCGTCGACAAGTTCACCGGCGACGGGATCATGGCCGTCTTCGGCGCCCCTGTCGCCCACGAGGACCACGCCAGGCGGGCCTGTTACGCGGCGCTGCAGATGCTCGAGGACGTCGCTGAGTACGCGGGCGAGCTGCGGCGGGCGAAGGGGCTCAACTTCTCGACCCGGATCGGGATCAACTCCGGCGAGGTCGTCGCGGGGGCGATCGACGGCGGTGGCGGCTCCGCCTACACCGCGATCGGCCACACGGTCGGCCTGGCGCAGCGGATGGAGGCCCTCGCGGAGCCGGGCAAGGCGTACCTGACCGAGAGCACGGCGGAACTCGCCCGGGGCTACCTCGACCTCCGCGACCTCGGCGAGTTCGAGATCAAGGGCGCCAGCCGGCCGGTCCAGGTCTTCGAGCTGGCCGGGGTCGGAGCCGCGCGCTCCCGGCTCGACCTCGCCCGCGAGCGCGGCTTCTCCAGCTTCGTCGGCCGCCAGGCGGAGCTGGGCCAGCTCGACCGGGCCCTCAGGCGGGCGAAGGAGGGCGAGGCCACCGCCGTCGGAGTCGTCGCCGAACCGGGGATCGGCAAGAGCCGCCTCTACCTCGAGTTCGTCCAGCGCTGCCGCAGCGAGGGCCTCGAGGTCTTCGAGGCCCAGGCGCAGGCCCACGGCAAGTCGATCCCGTTCATGCCGATCCTGCAGATGCTGCGCTCCTTCTACGGAATCTCCGACCAGGACCCCGAACAGCTGGCGCGGGAGAAGATCGCCGGCCGCTCGCTGCTCCTCGATCCCGCCTTCGCCGCCGACCTGCCGTTGATCTTCGACTTCCTCGGCGTCCCCGACCCGGAACGGCCGGTGCCGCAGATGAACCCGGAGGGGCGCCAGCGGGCGCTCGCGGACTTCCTCTGCCGGCTGGTCGGCAACCCCGGCCGCAAGAAGGTCCTGGTCCTGGTCGTCGAGGACCTGCACTGGATCGACGAGGGCAGCCAGACGATGCTGAACGGGCTGGTCGAAGGGATGGCGGGAACGCCGACGCTGGTCCTGGTCAACTACCGGCCCGAGCACACCCCGGCATGGTCGGGCTCGGACAGCTACGAGACGATCGAGCTGCAGCCCCTGAGCCGCGCCGACACCGCGAAGCTGCTGTGCGACATCGCCGGCGAGGACCCCTCGCTCGACGGCATCGACGAGCCGATCCACGAGCGCACCGGCGGCAACCCCTTCTTCATCGAGGAGATCGTCCGCGAGCTGGCCGAGTCCGGCTACCTGCAGGGAGCGCGCGGCGCCTACCGGCTGGCGAAGCCGATCGAGGACGCCGGCGTGCCGGTCACCGTGCAGGCGGTCCTTTCGGCCCGGATCGATCGGCTCGACCCGACGGCGAAGCACCTGCTCCAGGTCGCCTCAGTCGTCGGCAAGGACGTCAGCGCCGAAGCGCTGCGGCTGACCACTCGCCTCGACGAGGAGGAGATGGAGGCGGCGCTGCGAGTGCTGGTCGACGCCGGCTTCCTCTACGAAGCCGAGCTGTACCCGCAGCGGCGCTTCGCCTTCCGCCATCCGCTGACCCGCGAGGTCGCCTACGGAACCCAGCTGGCGAGCCAGCGGCAGGCCACCCATGCGGCGGCAGCGCGGGCGATGATCGAGCTGATCCCGCCCGAGCGCCACGACGAGCGGGCGGCGCAGATCGCCGACCACCTCAAGCAGGGCGGGGAGACCCTGGAAGCGGCCCGCTGGTCGGCCCGCGCCGCCCACTGGGCCGGGCACAGCCGTCCTCGCGACGCGATGCGCCTCTGGCACGAGGTGATGGAACTGGCCGGGAAGCTGGAGGCGAACGAGGAGAGCGACGCCCTCGGGATCGCCTCCCGGCTGGCGCAGATCCAGTTCGCCTGGCGCGTTGGCATGGACCTCGAGGAACAGGCTCAGCTCCTCGACGAAGCCGAGGAGATCGCCGACCGCCGCGGCGACCTGCACTCCCTCGTCCTGCTGCGGATGTCGGCCTCGGGGCGGCCGGGGCTGCAGCTGCACACCGACGAGTGGCTGCAGCACGTCAAGGAGATGAACCGGCTCGCCGACCAGGCCGGCGACCCGCACCTGCAGGTGGCGATCCGGGCGGCGGGCGCCTACGCGTACCTGATCTCCGCCGACTTCGCCGGCTTCGAACGCGCCCTCGACGAGATCGTCGAGCTGGCCGACGGGGACATCACGGTCGGCTCCGGGATCATCCTCAACACCCCCCTCGCCTGGGCCGAGATGGGCAAAGGGATGGCGCACCGCGAGCAGGGAGACCTGGACGGGGCCGAAGCACACTTCCAGTGGGCGCTGGAGATCTCCGCCGAGGCCGACGACCCGGAGACCGCAAGCTGGGTCCGCAGCAACCAGGCCGGCTTGATGGCGCTGCGCGGCGACATCGAGGGGGCGCTTTCGGTCGCGCGCCGCAACTGCGAGCTGACCGAGCGGATCGGCGACGTCTTCTCTCGCAGCCTCGCGATCGCCAACCTGGCCTGGGCCCAACTGGCGGCGGAGGAATACCAGGAGGCGCTGGACTCGATCGAGGAAGCCGATCGCACCTATCGCGAGGCGATGAAGATCGGCGGCGAGATGGAGGCCTGGCGCTCGCAGCTGCGAGCCCGCGCCCTGGCCGGCGTCGGCCGCACCGAAGAGGCGATCGCCGAGGCGGAATGGGCGGTGCGGACCTCCGAAGAGCGGGGCCTGCGCTGGTCGCTGCCGATCGCCCTGCTGGCGCTCGCCCGCACCCGGCATGCCGCCGGCCGTGACGGCGCTCTCGAGGCGCTGGAGGAGGCACGGCGGGTCGCGGAGGAGACGAACGCCCACACCTGCCTGGTCGACATCGAAGCCGAGCGCGAGCTGATCGGCGCCGGCAACCCCCGCTGAGGCTCAGCGCCGGCGCTCGAGCTCGGCGACCATCAGCTTCGTGTGCAGGGCCGCGATCAGGTCCTTCAGCGGCTGGGCGCCGGCTTCGAGCATCTCCACCACGCGCTCGGGCGGCACCTCGCCGGCGAGCCGTTCCATCACCACGTCGACCTCTTGGCGCGCCAGCTCCTGCAGGGCGTTTTTGTAGCGGAGGGTGTCGTAGACGGTGAAGCCGATCTGCTCGTCGTAGCCGCCGGCCCGGAAGCGGCTGATCGCCTCGATGATGGTCACGTCGGAGGGCGAGTAGCCGCGGCTGTTGGGCGTGAGCACCTCGAGCTCGGCGAGGCGGTCGAGCACCTCCTTGGGGACTCCGTAGCGCTTGCGAACCTCGGCGGCGCTGGTGCGGGAGCGCTCGCCGGCGAGGGCGCGATCGAGGATCTGGTCGCCGAGGGCGAGCATCGCTTCGGCCCGGTCGGGGTCCTCGTCGAGGACGTTCTTGATCGCCTTCAGCGGCAGGAAGCGCTCCTCCTGCAGGCGCTTGATCAGCTTGATCCGGTCGACGAACTCGGGCGGGTAGTAGGCCATGTTGCGGCTGGTCTTGACCGGCTCCGGCAAGAGGCCCTCGCGCAGGTAGTGCTTGATCGTCGGCGCCGGCACGCCGGAGGCCTCGGCCAGCTCGCGCATGCGGAGGAGGCCGTCGCCGTTGGTTGCGGCGCCGTTGGCGCTCACGCCCGGAACTCCCCCTGCGGCGCCGCGGCAGGGCCGGCGGCGGCGCCGGCTTTCATCATCGCCGCGACCTCCTCGGCGGAGTAGCCGACCTCGCGCAGGACCTCCTCGGTGTGCTCGCCGAAGGCGGGTGCGGGCCGGGTTGGGTCGGCGGGGGTGCGGGAGAGCTTCACCGGGTTGCCGAGCTGGCGGATCGTCCCCAGCTCCGGCTGCTCCACCTCCACCACCATCCCCCGCTCCCGCACCAGCTCGGAGTCGAGTGCCTCGTCGAGGTCGAGGACCGGCTCGATGCAGCAGTCGCGGTCGTCGTTGAAGGCCTTCCACTCGGCGCGGGTGCGGGAGCGGAAGACGGCCGCGACCTCGGCCCACGCATCCGACCCAGGCGCCTCGAACTGCTTCTCGACCAGATGGGGACGGTCGACGCCCTCGCAGAAGGCGGCCCAGAACTTCGGCTCCAGGGCGCCGCAGGTGACCCAGCCGTCGGCCGCCTCATAGGGGAGGTAGCAGACGATGCCGCCGGCGAGCATCTGCTCGCCGCGTCGCGGCACCTCCTCGTCGCAGAAATAGCGGCCGGCGACCATCGCCAGCCAGGAGAGGGCGCCATCGGCCATCGAGACGTCGACGATCTGCCCCTCGCCGGAGCGCTCGCGCTCGTGCAGCGCCGCCATCACCCCGAAGGCGGCCATCAGGGCGCCGCCGCCGAGGTCAGCGATCTGGCCCGCCGACTGCACCGGCGGCCCGTCCTTGGCGCCGGTCAGCCCGAGCAGGCCGACGAGGCCGAGGTAGTTCATGTCGTGGCCGGCGCGCTGCGCGTAGGGGCCGTCCTGGCCGTAGCCGGTGATCGCGCAGTAGACGACCCGCGGGTTGGCCTCCCGCATCCGCTCGTAGCCGACGCCGAGCTTGTCGAGGACGCCGGGACGGAAACCGTCGAGGACGACGTCGTGGGCGCCGACCAGGCGCAGCAGCGCCTCCCTCCCGTCATCCGACTTGAGGTCGAGCCGGACCGAGCGCTTGCCGCGGTTGAGCGAGAGGTAGAGCGAGGAGCGCGTCCCCAGCGCCTGCTGCTCGTCGGTCCCGTAGTAGGGCGGCGCCCAGCGGATGTAGTCGCCCATCCCGGTGTCCTCGACCTTCAGCACCTCGGCGCCGAGGTCGGCGAGCAGCAGCGAGCAGAAGCCGCCCGGGAGCAGGCGGGTGAGGTCGAGAACCTTGACGTCGCTAAGCGGTAGAGCGCTCACGCTTCGGCACCCCGAGCAGCTCACGAGCCTCGGCGACGCTGGCCGGCCGGCGCCCGATGTCTTCGGCCATCTGCCGCGCTTTCGCGATCAGCTCGCCGTTCGACTTGCACATCTCCCCGTTCGGGAGGTAGAGGTTGTCCTCGACCCCGGCGCGGACGTTGCCGCCGAGCACCAGCGAAGAGGCGAGCAGCTTCCACTGGTCGCGGGAGATCCCGATCACCTGCCACTGGTTCGGCCCCTCGGGCCCGCCTGGGATCTGGTCGGACATCAGGGTGACGTTGCGCGGCGTCGGGCGGATGCCACCGGTCACCCCCATCACCAGCGAGATCTGCAGCGGCGGCTCCAGCAGCCCCATGTCGACCAGCGGGTCGAGGTTGGCGACGTGGCCGGAGTCGAAGCACTCGTGCTCGGGCTTGATCCCCAGATCTTTCATCGCCGTGAGGAACTCGATGATCGTGTCGAAGCTGTTCTCGAAGACCGCCTTGAAGACGAAGTCCTTGCGCCGCTTGGAGTACTTCGCGTAGTTCATCGAGCTCATGTTGAGCGCCGCGACGTCGGGGCGGCAGGCGCGCAGGTACTCGATCCGCTTCTCGAGCGAGATCCCGATCGCCCCGGTCGAGTAGTTGACGATCACGTCGCCGACCTCGGCGAGGATCGCCTCGGTGATCGCCTGGAAGTCCTCGATCTCGTAGGAGGGCGTGCCGTCGGGTTTGCGGGCGTGGATGTGGATCTGCGAGGCGCCCTCGTCTACCGCCCGCCGCGCCTCCGCCGCGTACTCCTCGGGCGTGTAGGGGATCGCCGGGCACTGGTCGCGGTTGGCGATCACCCCGCTGATCGAGCAGCTGATGATCACCGGGTCGTCGAAAGAGCTCATCGCGTCCTTCCCTAGACCGGCATGACGCCGTGTCGTTTCTTCGGCTTCTCGACGCGCTTGCTCCGCGACATCTGCAGCGCTTTCGCAATCGTCTGGCGGGTCTCGCGCGGGTCGATGATGTCGTCGATCAGGGCGTTGCCGGCGGAGAGGTAGGGGTCGATCTGCTGGCGGACCGCGTTCAGCATCGCCTCCTTGGTCGCCTCCGGATCGTCGGAGGCCTCGATCGCCGAGCGGCCGATGATTTCGACCGCGCCCTCGGCCCCCATCACCGAGATCTCGGCCCCGGGCCAGGCGACGATCAGGTCGGGCTCGTAGGCCTTGCCGCACATCACGTAGTAGCCGGCACCGTAGGCCTTGCGGACGACGACGGTCACCTTCGGCACGGTGGCGCGGCTGACCGCGTAGAGCATCTTCGCCCCGTGGCGGATGATCCCGGCGTGCTCGACTTTCGAGCCGACCATGAAGCCGGGGACATCCTGGAGGAAGACGAGCGGGATGTTGAAGGCGTCGCAGAGGTTGATGAAGCGGGCGGCCTTGTCGGCGGAGTCGTTGTCGAGGGTCCCCGCCAGCTGCTTGGGCTGGTTGGCGACGATCCCGGCCGGCCGGCCGCCGAAGCGGGCGAAGCAGGTGATCACGTTCTTGGCGAACTTCGGCTTCAGGTCGAACCAGTCGCCGTCGTCGACGATCTCGCGGATCACGTCGTACATGTCGTAGGGCTGCCGCGGCGACTCGGGGACGATCTCCATCAGCTTCTCCGAGGCGCGGTCGATCGGGTCGCTGACGTCGATGGCCGGCGGCTGCTCCTCGCAGTTGCCGGGGAAGTAGGAGAGGTACTTCTTGACCGAGGCGATGCACTCCTCGTCGTCGGCAACCTCGAGGTCCCCCACCCCCGACTTGCGGCAGTGGACCTTGGCGCCGCCGAGGTCCTCCATCGAGATCTCCTCGCCGGTCACGGCTTTGGTCAGGTGCGGGCCGGCGAGCGCCATCGCGCCCTGTCCGGAGACCATCGGCACGAAGTCAGAGAGCGCCGGGATGTAGGCGGTGCCGGCGGCGCAGGGCCCCATCATCGCCGCCACCATCGGGATCACGCCCGACATTTCGACCTCCTCGCGGAAGAGGTGGCCGGAGCCGGCGAAGAGCGAGCCCGCCGCCTCCTGGATGCGGGCGCCGGCGCTGTCGAGCAGCCAGACGAACGGCATCCGCTTGCTCAGGGCCATCTCCCGCAGGCGGGTGACCTTGAGCTCCCCGGTCATCCCCATCGAGCCGGCCATCACCGTGAAGTCGTAGGCCGCGATGCAGGTGGCGCGGCCGTCGACGTCCCCCCAGCCGGTGACGACGCCGTCGGCCGGCGCCTCGACCCCGTCCATCGCCCGCTGGGCGAAGTGGGGGCGGCCGTGGATCCCCATCTCGACGAAGGTCCCCTCGTCGACAAGGAGTTCGATCCGCTCCCGGGCGGTCAGCTTGCCGCGCTCGTGCTGCTTGGCGATCTTCTCCTCGCCGCCGCCGAGCTTCGCCTTGGCGCGGCGCTCGTGCAGCTGCGCGGTCAGGTCGGCCAGCGGGGCGGTGCCCGGCAGCAGGTGGGGGGACTTCTCCTCGGTCGCCATCAGAGCCTCAGCGTCCTTTCCACTGCGGGTCGCGTTTCTCGAAGAAGGCGGTGACCCCCTCGACGATGTCCTCGGTGGTGAAGGTGAGCGAGAGCTGGGAGCGCAGGAACTCGAGCGCGTCATCGAGCGCCATGTCCTGCTGGCGGTACATCGCGTCGTGGCCAAGGCGCATCAGCACCGGGCTCTTAGAGGCGAGCTTGGTCGCCCACTCGGCTACCGCGGCGTCGAACTCGGCGGCCGGGACGACCTTGTTGGCGAGCCCGTACTCGACCGCCTGCTCGGCCGAGAGCCGCTCGCCCAGCAGCATCATCTCGTTGACCTTCTTCCGCGGGACGTTGCGGTAGATGATCGACATGATCATGTAGGGGAAGGCGCCGACGTTGATCTCCGGCGTGCCAAAGGTCGCCCCCTCCTTGGCGATCACCAGGTCGCAGGAGAGAGCCAGCCCCATGCCGCCGGCCAGAACGTGCCCGTTTGCAGCGCAAAGAGAGGGCTTGCCGAGCCGCGGCATCAGCCGGAAATATTCAAGGAAGAGGTCGGTGGCGAAGTGTTTGTGGACGAGCGGAATGTCAGCGGCGAAGCCGCCGAGGTCGGCGCCTGAGCAGAACGCCTTGTCACCGGCCCCGGTGAGGACGACCGCGCGGACGTCCTCGGAGGCTTTGGCCAGCTTCATCGCCTCGACCAGCTCGCTCAGCATCTGGCCGGAGAGCATGTTGCGCTTCTCCGGGTCGTTGAGCGTCACCGTGGCGACTCCGTCGGCCAGCTCGTAGGCGACCTTCTCGCCCTTCCAATCTCCCTGGGTCATCAAGTCGGGACCATAGCATCGCTGGAAGTGGGAAGTGCTACTGTCCACTTGCCTTTCGGGATCCATCTAAGAGGAAAGAGAGAGACAGTGACGGCGACGACCGCGACGGGCAACGGCTCCAGCGTGATCAAGCCCGACTTCGAGTCCGGGCGCAAGCACTTCATCTTCAGCCAGGAGCACGAAGACCTGCGCGAGTCGATGCAGGCCTGGGTGAAGAAGGAGCTCTGGCCCCACCGCAACGAGTGGGAGGAGACCTACTGGCCGACCTCGGCGATGAAGCGCGCCGGTGAGCTCGGCTTCCTCGGCCTCTGCTTCCCGGAGGAGTACGGCGGCCAGGGCGGCGACTACTTCTACTCGCTGGTCCGCGCCGAGTGCATGAGCTACTCCGGCTCCGGCGGCACCAACATGGGCTTCGCGGTCCAGACCGACATGGCCCTCCCCCCCGTCCACCTGCTGGGAACCGAGGAGCAGAAGCGAAAGTACCTGGAACCGGGGCTGAAGGGCGACAAGATCGCCTGCCTCGGGATCACCGAGCCGGGCGCCGGCTCCGACGTCGCCGGGATCCGCACCAGCGCGATCCGCGACGGGGACGAATACGTGATCAACGGCTCCAAGACCTTCATCACCAACGGCACCCGGGCCGACTTCATCGTCCTCGTTGCCAAGACCGACCCGAGCGAGCGCCACGCCGGCATCACCCTCTTCGTCGTCGACCTGAAGGGCGAGAACGGCGAGAAGGTTCCCGGCTTCACCGTGTCCAAGGAGCTGGAGAAGATGGGGATGCACGCCTCCGACACCGGCGAACTGGCCTTCGAAGACGTCCGCGTGCCGGCCGACGCCGTCCTCGGCGAGGTCGGCAAGGGCTTCTACCACATCGCCTGGGAGCTCCAGGGAGAGCGCCTGGTCGCCGCCGCCGGCTGCCACGCGGGGGCCGAGCGGATGATGGAAAAAACCCTCGAGTACGCGAAGGAGCGCGAAGCCTTCGGCCGCCCGATCGGCAAGTTCCAGGCGATCCGCCACAAGTTCGCCGAGATGGCGACGAAGATCGAAGCGGCGAAACAGTTCACCTACGCGACTGCCTGGCGCTTCGGCAACGGCGAGTACCCGGTCCGCGAGATCACGATGGCCAAGCTCTACGCCTCCCGCATCGCCTGCGAGGTCGCTGACGAGTGCGTCCAGATCCTCGGCGGCTACGGCTACATGAAGGAGTACGAGATCGAGCGCGCCTACCGCGACGTCCGCCTCAACCGCATCGGCGCCGGCACCGACGAGGTTATGCTCGACGTGATCGGCCGCAGCTACGGTCTCTAGTCAGAGGGAGCAGGCGTGAGCGTCGTCAAGGACAGCGGCGCTCGCGCCACTCTGCCGCCGTTCGGCTCCGAGCACGAGGAGCTGCGGGAGACGGTCCGTCGCTTCGTCGCGAAGGAGATCGCGCCGAACGTCGACGAGTGGGAGGCGGCGCGGGAATTCCCGCGGGAGCTCTTCACCCGCTGCGCCGAGCTCGGCTTCCTCGGGCTGAAGTTCCCGGAGGAGCTGGGCGGCCAGGGCGGCACCCACCTTCATGACGCTGTATGGGTGGAAGAGCTGGCGCGCTCGGGCGGCTCCGGCGGCGTCGCCGCCGGCCTCAACGCCCACGCCTCGATCGCGATGCCGCCGATCTTCAAGTTCGGCACCGAGGAGCAGAAGCAGCGCTGGCTGCCCGCCGGGATCGCCGGCGAGAAGATCGGCGCGCTGGGGATCACCGAGCCGGGCGCCGGCTCCGACGTCGCCTCCCTGAAAACGACCGCCGAGCGCCACGGCGACGCCTACGTCGTCAACGGCGCCAAGACCTTCATCACCAACGGCGTCCGCGCCGACTTCCTCGTCTGCGCCTGCAGGACGAAGGAGGAGGGCGGCCACGGCGGCATCTCCTTCCTCGTCCTCGAGCGCGAGATGCCCGGCTACGAGGTCAGCCGCAAGCTGGAGAAGATGGGCTGGCACTCCTCCGACACCGGCGAAATCTCCTTCGCCGACGTCGAGGTGCCGGTCGAGAACCTGCTCGGCGAGGAGAACGGCGGCTTCAAGCTGATCATGGCCAACTTCGCCTGGGAGCGCCTGCTGATGGCGATCGGCGCCGTCGGCGCGATGCAGCGCCTGATCGAGACCACCATCGCCTACGCCTCAGACCGCGAAGCCTTCGGCCGCCCGATCGGCAAGTTCCAGGCGATCCGCCACCACGTCGCCGAGATGGCGACGAAGGCCGAAGCCTCCCGCGCCCTCACCTACAACGCCCTCCGCCTCTTCCACGAAGGCCATGACTGCATCCAGGAGGTCTCGATGGCGAAGCTGATCACCCAGCGCGCCGTCCTCGAGATCGCCGACCAGAGCCTGCAGATCCACGGCGGCTACGGCTACATGCGCGAGTACGGCATCGAGCGCGCCGTCCGCGACGCCCGCCTGGGCCCGATCGGCGGCGGCACCGACGAGATCATGAAGGAGATCGTCGGCAAGACGATGGGGCTCTGAGCGCCCCTAGACGCATGTGAGCGTCGCTTCCTGTTCCAGGGTCCAGGTGTTCGTCGAGAGCAGCCCCGTTTCTGAACCGTTGTACTGGAGGTTGTAGAAGGTCCCGGTACCTGTGACCTGACGATATTTCTGCATGCCCGAGACATTGAGTTCGTACGCGAAATTGAACGAGGCGGTCGCTTTGCCGCACGAGGGAGTTGACAGCAGACCCATGTAACCGGTTCCTCTGATTTCTTCTACGCATGACGTGTTCGAGAAGAGGCCGTTCGCCGGCGGTGTGATGAGGACGCCTGGGACAGTTTTGCCGCTCGTCAAGTAGACGAGATGAAAGGTGGATTCGCTGAATGTGATCGTCCCCAGGCTCTGACCCGGCGTGTTGCAGGGATACCTATTGCCCAAGACCGTTATGCCACAGGTTTCGAAGGTCGTCTCGATCGATCCTGTCGTGGCGCTGGTGAATTTTCCGCTGGCTTTGTAGCTGTCGCATGTGATGATCGGCGAGGCGTTCACCAGTTTCATGTATCCGCCGGCAGCCGTGAAGGAGACTGGGAACGTCCCTTTGGCGGGGTCGATTTTGGGTTCGCCCGCTGACGCCGCGGCCGGAAGCGCGACCGTCACAGCAAGGGCCGCAGTCAAGATCCACATCAATAGCTTGCTCTTCACGGCAAGCACGATGCCAGGGTCTACCTAAATAGTCAAACTATCTACAGCAATCATCCCGCGTGCTTTTGCGCGGACGCGCTGCTGCTGATGGGAAAGCCGTAGGGGCGCCCGCAGGCGCCCCAAAGGACGGCCAGGCTACTTCTTGCCCTTGCCGCCCTTCCCGCCCTTCTTCCCGCCGCAGCTGGCCTTGACGACGGGCTTGAATTCGCGGCGCTTGCCGTTCTGG